>Ga0210059_1002352_pt1 | contig 29572 bp, 18 predicted proteins | sample Ectturendosymbi2_FD_188042 | JGI IMG/M metagenome (GOLD analysis project Ga0210059, IMG submission 188042) | Ecteinascidia turbinata endosymbiont from Florida, USA - Sample 2 (SPAdes) (version 2) | ecosystem: Host-associated > Tunicates > Ascidians > Unclassified | place: Key West, Florida...
AGATGATCGTTGACTCTTGGATGGATGTCGTTTGACGCACATCCTATTGGACACGCATCTGAAGTGAGGTACTTAGCTGACGTTGTTATGCATATCGATTTACAGCATCTTTGGTCTCATGTGGTTTGCGCCTCGTTGAAGCAAATGTAAATTAAACGAAACTTCTCGAATAATCGCAGATTGAAACAAGAGCTTCGCGTGCCACCATTACCTTTCAGTGCTGACACGAGTGAACTTGACTCGAATGTCGACCAATCACATTTCACCGCATTGCTATTCTTGCACATGACAACTTCCTCGGCGAGTTTATCTTTCATTATTTATTGTAATTGTGACTTTCCGTTGCCTTCCAGTTGTTCCACCATCGTTTCATTATTTATTGTATCGCATGCAGCTTGCTCAATTCCGATCTCATGATTGTAACTGTGCACAGTTTTCAACCATTTGTAAATTTTGAAGTAACGAAAACATAGCGTTACAAAAACTTCGTAATGTTATCATAATGTGCTGAACACCGTATGTTCGCGACATTTAATCAACTTGAAAAGTAAGAAAGCTAAACTGCTTCACTTGGAATGAAACTTGACAAACTTCCATGTCCATTGAGGTGGATCGCTATCAAGTTTTTTGGAGTCTCTTCTGAGGCCACAAGTTGAAATGTTTTTGGTTCTGATACTCAACCACAGGTCAGAAATTGTGAACTTTGCTTCAGTACTAATTTTGTAAAAATTCTTTATATGCTTCAAACTCTTGACACAATACCGAGGAACATTGCGAATGTTTGCATGTTTGTGGATTTCAACTTTCCTGGTGATGTGCATTTCGGATATTGGGAATTAAAAATCCTGAAACCATTTTTCACATCGTTTTTTGAAAAGATTTTCAACTCAATATATCATTTAACGGGTGTTATTCTGGCTTCTTATACTTTTGATTATAAATAAATCCGATTCGCTTTCTTAACCATTGTCTGTGTCAAAGAACAGGATGGTTGATATCTGTTAACCTGTTTGATTACTTGGTGCACAATAGAGTCCTGCGCGGGTTGAAACTTTTTGCCCGCACCCGCTAAACTTAAACCCGACCCGAACATCGATTACGCCCGCGGCGCACTGGCTGTCTCAAACCCGCACCTGTTCGAAAACTACTAAAAATTATGATGCCTGAAGACAAGTCTAACAAGCAGCAAAATCAAGCCTGTCATTGTTTTCATTGCCAAACAAACCAAAACTTTTCCACAGATCTGATATTTCGCAGTCAACTGGTTTGAGGTGATTAAAGCCAAGTTTCACTCGAATTGCGACTAGCTGTGCGTTAAGCGCTGTCTTGTCCATTGAGAAGGGCTGCTAGACCGAAATATTCCTCACCAAGTACGACATTTTTCCAGACATTGTCCTCTCAGTGCAACATACACGATCCTTCTCATTGCAATACTGCTCCACCTTGTACAAGAAGCAGTGGTGCACGAGTACGTGAAGGTAAAAAGACTTTCTGTGCAACTACCTCCCAATTGCATTGTGGAAGATTATGCTGTTGACATTCAACCTGACTTGCTTGAACACTGCATCGTCATTGCCTGTTTTTTACTGTTGTTGCAGGTATCTTTGAAACTTACTGGTTTCTCACCTAAAACTGTCTGCAATTCGGTTAATATTTTTAAGAAGTTTATATCCTTGAGTAAGTATTTCTCCTTGAGTAACCTAGAGTAAATACCAAAAGTGGCTTTTTGTAATATGAAATGTCCAAATCGACAAAATTGATTCACTCTGTACGGCTCAAAACGATCTAGGGCTATGGCCTGCGAAAAAGTAATTCATAAACACATTTTAAATATACGTTTTTTTCTTGAATTTCTTAAGTTACATTTTTCAGATACAAAGACAAAACGTTGTTCATGCGCAACTTAATTGTGGTATAGAAAGTAGCACGAATGTATGAAACGGTGAGTCTGTTCGGATCCAATGCCATGGTTTTAGAATATCAACTTCCAAGCAGCTTTTTCTCGCTCGCGGTTTCGGATATTTTAAAAGATTTTTCAAAGTGAAAACTTCCATGTGAAGGTGCAAAGCTCAAACGGCCTCGATAAACCTCCGCTGGCTACTGTGATTTGCTAAAGTTCTCAAACCACTCAGAATAACACAGTGCTTATGTCGGCACACGCTTTGTTTGTTGTTTATTCACTTGAACTCAGATGAAATGTTTCACGATCAGCAACTTTAAACAGAGTACTGCAAGTCAACTGTGCACGCGCGAAATCTCGTTTCGTGTCTAGTGGTGCGACAATGTCCTGAGTGGAAAAATCCACACGAACCGTAAAAAAACAAAATGCACCAAAATAGCCAAATATAAGATAATCACAAAACGACACTCATGGAGTTCGACAACACTTATAAAAGACCATATATACATGCGCATAATAAAGCTCATTTAAATAATAAACGTCACGTTGGTCTTGCTAAGGATTAGTAGGAAACAGCAAGTCTGAAAATATAAAATTCTAGTGCGAAGTGTCCAACAAAACTTTATCAAAAAGTCTGCCCGAAGCATCTTCAAAATCTGTTAAACCGACTAAATTAAATTGGTCAAAAACGGCGCAAAGATCTCATTTGCCTATTCTCAAAAGAAATCGAATAGAGTTAAAAAAGGGCCAAAAATTTCAGTTGACCATAAAAAGCCAAACTTGCAAGGGTTGGTGGCGAGTCGTATTTTGCAAATTTTCAAAAGATTGTGAACTTTTTCTAGTGAGATTGGCGAGACGACGAAGTAAAAAAATAGATGATATTTAACGTTCGGTAAGAACTTGGAATTTTAATTTGATGGAAAAATCTCTGATATTAGATGGGCATGCTCTTTGCTTACTTTAAGGTTCAGAACTTCAATAACTGGACTTTTGTGTCAACACAAAATCATCGTAGTGCCATTTATTACGCATGCCTTGACAGTCTTCGTATGTATTTGCTCAATGTAGGAACCTTGTAGACAGTTGTTATATGCAGTTAAAGCAACGATCTTGCTGGCTGTCCTAACTTCGCGCGGGATACTTATGAAAAATACATCAGCGCCCACACAACACTCACTAAACATTCCCAGGAGCTGCTGTTAACACATGTGCTCCAAGATATATTTTAAAAGCTGTGCTTCCACTTCCAATCTGATGAAATGTCACTAAGTTTTATTTTTATTTATTAGAATAAAATTTTTATTTTCTCACACGGTATTTGTTTTCTTTTTGCTTCCAGCACGCAAGTCGTGAAGTTTGAAGACGAGGTTTGAAAGGTTTGAGCCAGGTTAATAATTATGCATCGATGAATAAGTATCTACTATCAAATGGGCATGCTGTTTGTTTACTTTTAATGTTCAGAACGTAAGTGGCGGGATAACTTTTGTGTAAGCACAAAACCTATTCTAGTTCACTGTTCACCATGTTAGGGTTCGGTGAAGTTGGAATAGTAGTGATCTGTCGGATGCGTGGGAGTGAATTCAGCTGCCAGCGCACTGGCTTTGCTCGTGTTGGCACAAGCTTTGTTGTCAACTGCTGTTCCATCTTCAGCACAACTGCAACCGAACTCCAAACACAGATAATGCGTTTCAGCATTGGGGAGGATGCGCTTCATTAACTGATCACGTGATTTGGCCAGAACGGGTGATTAAATCTTCGACCGTAACTGGCCAACCGAACACTAACACGGTGGACAATCAACTGAGCACGGCGTTGCAAGCAAGGAAATAAAACGACGATACGCCGCACCCTGCATTGGGGAGGATACGCTTCATCAACTGATCACGTGACTTGGGCAGAACGGGCAATTAAATGTTCGACGGTTTTTCAGATCTTTTAACTTCAGTACTTGCGTCCTGAAAAGCAAAAAGAAGCAAACACCCTGTGCGAAAACAAGAATAAATTTTTACAATATCAGAATATAAAACTTTGGTTGATACAGTTGCACAGACCTGCATGGTGTGCTGCACTTTTGTGCAGTTGGTAGAATGAGGTTACTGCAACCTTTAGTGACATTTTGTGCGATTCGAAGTTATCCTGCCATTTACGTTCTGAACCTTAAAAGTAAACAAAGAGCATGTCCATTTGATAGTAGATATTTTTCATCAATTTATAATTGCAAGTTCTTACGTGCAATATCATCTATTTTCCACTTAATCATCTCGCCAACCTCTCGAGCGAATAGTCACCACCTCATCATCAAACGCTAACACTGACTGTCATTCTCGCGCTGCCTTGGATCGTTTCCACTCAGCTCCTCAACAGGAAATTACTGGGAAGTGGAGGGCTTGTTCTGCTGATTAGTAAAACTTCGCCCACAGCGTGAAAAGCAAGAACGCGGCCCATCTACCGTGCGACTGATCTGGGGGTTTGCCCTGAGATGAATAGAAGAATCCTGTCCATTGCAAACACGAATATAAACCAACTGTGAACTCAGTGCATAAAACGACCAGATTCCAACTAAAAAATAATCCTGATGAGCAGTTTGATGTTGCCACCGGGTTGACGTAACAATTGTAACCATAACAAATTTAGACTACAGTGCTTATTGTAAGGGGTTTAATGGACGAAGTAAATCATTTATTTCAACATATCTGTTTGAAAACCTTTCCTCTTTTATTAATAATATGCTAAAGTGTACATTTTCAAAAGCATGCCTCAATAGGAGGTGGAATAGAGCAGTCGACACCATGTTTCAGTGTTGCACTGTATGGATAAATATTCATTGTATGTTCAATTGAGACGCTACAGAAATACAGTGATTTGTTCGTTATAAGTGCAGATTCTCCTATATCAGCATAATGTACTGAATTGTATGTTTGTCGCCATGTCTTCACACTAGCGCTCAATGGGACAATGAAAACGTTCTTTAAATTACTTGTATCCTGCAGACAAACGAATTCTGGGGTAAAAAGGCAGAGAAAAGGCAAACTTTTTCATTTGGAAGAAAACCAATAACTCTATAACTTTGCTTCATGATATATGGAAGTAATTTCTGGTAAGTTAATCGTTTCGCTTCACTTTTCTAATTCTCAGTGTGAATTGATATTAAGTAATAAGTTCGCTATACTTTAAAATGATGTTGATTGAACCTGAAGATATATTTCTTTGCCCTGGCGCTCCTGAAGCCTCAATATCCAACATAAAATTGCTTGTTACGTGTTGTTTTCCTGAAACAGTTTGCATTCAAGTAACTGCTCTCCACAAAAGTCAGGGGTTTGAATCAATCCGCATTTTGTTAAAAAATCAATCGCAAATATTTTATGAAACTATTTGTTGTGTCTAGTTTTCACAAAGGGACTCTGACAATTCTGCGTTTTGCATTTGCAACTTGATCTGCCAAGAATTGCAGCAATATACTCGTGATGCAGCCTGTTGAATTGCAGCAGTATACTGCAACCATCTCTTCGAAAATATTTGACAAATGTTATTTTATGAGTTGGTTTATTAGGACATTGCTTATTCGTTTTCTTCAATAATGAGAGATTTCATTAATATAAACAAATCCCAGGCGAAACTGGAACAACTTCCAGCAAGCAAGAAAAATTTTCATCAGCATATTAACGCAGTGCAAAGCGATACAGGAACAATTGACTTACAATCGTGAACTGACGATCCTTCCAGTGACGTGTGTTGTCCGAAATACCACAGATTGTGTTCATCGACAATGCAGGTATTTGTTTCCATGACAAAATTTGCTGCGAAAAAGGGGCTGAACAAGCTCCAGTAGTAGCATTTACTGTGATAAAGCAGCTCTCAGCAACTCATTTAAGAAAACTATAAAAAGGATGCGCTTGAAAAGCGATGCAGTAGTTTAGCCCAGAAGAGATTTGGGTTTAAAAGTAGCCACAGTGTTAAGAATGGGTTGAATGTTTGTTTAATAAGAGTTTTGTTTCCTTACAAGAAGTTTTGTGAAATGATTTGAATGGTCTTTTTTGTTTCTTTTCACAAAGTTAAGTTAAAACAATGTCAGTGGTTGTCGCGGAATGATGTTATTAAAAACAAATGTTGAACCTAATTTTTTGAACGCGTTTTTACAGGTTAGTCAGGAATTTCAAGTAATTCCAAGGATATGAACGTTTTACTTTTCCAAGTAAGCTTTTATCTGATTATAGCCTATGTTAAATGCCAGGATTGCAGATGCATGTCAGTCTGTGACTCTGGAGTGCAATTCTCGCCTAAGGGGCAGTTTTGGGTCAACCAAGGGGTTGATCGCTCTGATCAAGTAAGAAATGCCGGCGTTCCGGGAAAAAGAGGCCCCCCGGGTCCCGTCGGGCCACCTGGATTGCAAGGTCCGAAAGGTGCAAAAGGCGATCCAGGTTCTACAGCAGGCGTTGAAGCTTTTCAACAAAGAATCCTGAGTATTATTGATGGTAAGCAACTAGAGATGATACTTTTGCATTGTTTATGATATCTTATAATGTTGCTAGGATGTCACTGAAGATATTGTTGCATCAACAAATGCTTTATGACATCAGTGTTTGGTTGAATGCTGAGCGAAGCCAGCATTTACTTACTGTACAGTAGACCAGTTCTTTGAGCTGTGGAAGGATATGAAGATGAACGCAACTAATAATTTCATGATATTGCTGTTTAGATAGATCGATATAACAAGCAACGTAACGGGTGCAAATGCTAATTTTGAAGGATTAAAAAATCTTTTATGTAGGGTCAACATTCCGTTCAACTTTCATTGAATTTCCTCTCTACCATTGCTTCAGCATTACACGCCCGTAACCACTGTTTGTAGATTTCAGCACTGGTGATACGTAATGGTACATGAAATCGATTTCCTGTTCAAAAAATTTGCTCTTTTTTCGTTTGTGTTTTGTGGAGACTATTACTTGACTACAAGTATGCGAATGATTGAATTATAAAAAAAGCAGAGCCAGTCGCCGGATTCCTCGAAAGCTTACAGCAAACCTAAAGCTTTTAATTAGGGGGGGACCTATTTTCTATCAGGGGGCGCATGATTTGCGCATTACGGGATTTTGCAAAATCAATTAATTTCCTTCTAAAATTTTTTCTTCACCTATCAGTGAAGAAGAGTGACTTCTCTTGAAGTACTATCTAAGTATCTGCTTATCATGGAGCTTCGTTTTGGCACGAGGTTGTACTCTAACTTGGTGATCGAAAATTCTGATGCGGTCCATATCAAATGTTCACCCCGGTCGCATTTGGCCCGTGGGCCACAGGTTCCCCACCTCTGCTTTAACTTAACATGCTACTTCTGAAGTTTTATGTCAGGGGTGGGCAAACATTTTGCACGGAGGGCCAAATTTAAAAAAATGTTGCAGCCGAGGGCCGCACACTCTCATTACAAAGTAGGAAATTTTTTTCTGTGGGTAAATAGCCACATATTCATTTTAAACAATTTTTGCATTTCACATTCCTTACGTTATACAGTCGTAGTTAGAACTGAAACATAAACTATTTCCATAAAATTCTGAGTTTTTAGTAAATGTTTCATAAAATTCTACAAGCGTAGTAGTTTCTGCAAGTACGGCGGGCCGCATGAAATGGTCTCGCGGGCCGTAGTTTGCCGACCCCTGTTTTAAGTCATGCGATCGCACAGCAAATAAATTTTCACATTTACGAACTTCTATTTGGCTGAATTGGCCAAAATATAAAACATTGTTTCTGTTCTTATAATTGAAGCGCTTGCGCAAAATATGCAAAACAACGTGTCTTGAAAATTTTAAGGACGCTACCGTATTTTTTACGTATACTCAAGCAAAACATAAAAAGTTCACATTTTTTTCATTATCTGTTAGAACTCTGCAGTTTATTTAGCGAAGAAAGCATACAGAAAAACCACTGTGTTCCACATAGATTTCAAGAGCAGCATATAGCTAGAGCTTGTCCAGGAATAGGTTTAGGTAACTATTTTGTTTTTCAGCCTTTAACCAATCCCTCTCATCACTTCAATCAAAAATGAAGACTGCAAACGATGATCAGCAACGGCTGCCTCTGCTTCCAAATAAGTGCGAAGAATCGAACACAAGCGGAGTTCAGAGATTGAGATCGGGAGAAAAAGTGTATTGCCATAATGGGTGGAAAGTAAGTTGAAGGAAGTGGATCTAATTAACAACAAAAAGATTTTCATATGAAAATAACGCTTTGGGCATGTGAGGTGCACAATGCTTACACCAGTAAATCCTGGCAACTTCGAAGTTTTTTATTTAATATCGAGTCTTGCTTCGATGAAGGGAAAACTACTTTTCGGTGATGTTGAAGAGTTCAGAGATATACATGTTGCTTTATAAAAAAAATACCGCTTTTGGGAAAAGTAATTCTTTAGGCATTCTCGTGCAATTCACAAAATGCTTCGGAGGTGAAAACATAAACTAACTGAGGTAATCTACTACAGATAATATACTAAATAAGACTATAGGTAATCTACTAAATAAAACTATAGGTAATCTACTAAATTTCAACTATAGGTAATCTACTAAATTTCAACAACGAAATTGTTTCAGACACTTTATTGTTTGTTACCATTTCCTGTATTTTTTCAGGTTTTTCAACGACGATTTTCTGGTCAAGTGAGGTTTCACGATAGAACTTGGAACGAGTACAAACGCGGATTTGGAAATTTATCCACTGAATTTTGGATTGGTACGTCAATTAAATTAAATTAAAATTCAAGTTCTTCCATTCAAACAATATTGATAGTGACTATTTAAACTTTACTCTTTAAACTCAAGAAAAACCCGCACCACCTCTGCACAAGCATTGACACGAAAAATTTTTTTCGTTGAGTGCCATTGCTTACCGTTTCGTATGATGACGTATTTCTATTCCCTAAACTCCAGTAACATGTTTCAGGTCTTGAGAAACTTCACAACATCACTGGAAACAAGCAATGCAAACTTCGCATTGAACTCACAGCTTTTGATAACAGTTCTGCTTGGGCGGAATATAAGTGGGTATAGAAATTGCATATTGGCAACTTTCAGTAATTTTACTTTGTTGAACAGTAGAAATAATTTCACTCTGCGTATTTTGTTACTTGATGTAGCATCTTTAAATAAACGTTTGTGGGCAGGGTTCCCAGATTGGCCCTTTTAGGCCAAATTTTTCCTTGACATATTTCCTTTGTGCCGTGAATCTGACGTACGCAAACGTTTTTCAATGAACAAGGAAGGCACTCGAATGCAAAAAGTGTACAATTCCTTAACGTGTGTTGTAAACAAAGTAAATAACTTTACTGATGTTTATTGTGGAATGAATCTGACGCATGTATACGTTTTCCAGTGAACAAGGAATGCACTTGAATGCAAAAGGTGTACAATTCCATAACGTGTATAACAAACTCAATAAGATTACTGACGTTTGTTGTGCGATTAGAAACGCGTCAGCAAAGATGATGACGAAATCATTTGTTAAACAGAACCTTCAGTATTGCGAGCGAATCGACGAACTTCACAATACACTTCTCACAATTTCGTGGCACTGCGGGAGACGCGATGACGTACAATAACGATAAATTCCTCAACCTCAACAACCGACCTTTCACAACTGTAGATCGGGACAATGACAGGTAATGTACTACGAAGGTTCACACTTCACGTTTTGAAATGAATTTTGGATAGAGAAAAAAATATTTAATTGTACAAGCACTATGTCTTCATATTAAAGGAATATTGAAAAATGATAAACAACTTAATGAAAGAACTTGGAAAAAAGCAAAATATTTGATTTAATCGAATCGAAACAAACTACGCACACTTTTTATTAACCTTGAAGCAATGAAGATGTAATTTGTCAATAAACTGCAACAAGGCTAAAAAGCCCAGTTGGATCATGGTGGATTAGAAAGCAAAGTAGTTTCTCAATAAGAAGCTTTGCGTTTAAAGAACAGATCACGAACGATTCGTTCAAGTGTTTTTCAAACTGATTTGTGGCTTCACTTAAACGTGACGCGTCAATGTTTCATCCTCGTTCAACTCTTTTATAAATTTTAGGTATGCGGGCAACTGCGCTGTCTATGGTGTCCAACGTGATGGCGGTTGGTGGTACAACAACTGTGGTTTTGCACAACTGAACAACCGATGGGGAGAAGGTCGGTCAAGGGGAAGGAACATATGGTACACGTGGAAATGGAAGACAAGTTTGAAATCAAGCATGATGATGGTGCGATGCACTGTGTAATTATTAGATCGCTTTTCATGGCTCTGTGCTCAAAATGTGTAAACATAATCGATGGAAAACTGTCTTTCCCATTAAATAAATTTGTTGTGTTCAAAGATGATGTAGAACACGTGTTCCGCGAAATGTTACGTATTTAAATCCTTTGCAGTTAAACACTTTTCAACAAAACATTCGCCCATAGCGACGATTTTTGTCGATCACCAATCAGAACGCCTGAAGTCGCGTCGTCTCCCGTTTCGAATATTCAAACATGACGCTAACTTGTTTTCGTCTCCGCTGGAGACTTGCTGTGTTTCTACCTTGGTAACATTGGCCAGGTAAAGGAAAATAGTGTCATGATTCTGAAATTAACTAAAGTTCGTGGTCGCACTTGCCACTTGTGCATTGAAAAAGTATTTGCGAAACAAACTTCTTTTAATCTTTGTGTGCGTTTTAAGTTTTTACCGCCCGAGCGAATAAAATACTTGTACAGTGAGAAACTGTTAACTGGCTCTGATTGATGCGTTGACTTTAGTCTGATAGTTCATTCTCTCATGTCGTCAATTCAGTTGTAAAGTCACAGTATGGGACGACTTTGCCCCCTGGGTGTTTCATGCACCAAAAGTCCCATTGGGGGCAGGTGCTGGCTTCAGAGTTGTAACTGGGCCTCATTTTAAGCCTGAACCCGGCCCGAGCCCGAAATATATTTTTGAAGCGCGATTTAGGCCGAATGCCAAATTCATCAAGTGAATGAGATATGTGCATAGCTTGTTTGTCAACGGTAATGCTACAGAATGTAATGTTTCTCAACAAGAAAAACTATCAAGGATGACATATTGCTACAAAACGAACTATCTAGAATAACGCTATAGGCATGAAAAGCCGGTTTATAGGCCATCGTTTCTTAAAGAAAACAAGAATCGCATAAGTGATTGATCTTTTCGAAACAACGCCATTGCGTGCTAATTTCCTCACCGTTGTCGCCTTCTCAAAAAGAGTGTGAGACCAATCCGAGCAGATAACATCCGAACGCAGATGTGTTTGCAAGTAGAATTATCTGAAGAAAAATCGCCATCACTTGACTCACATAAGTCAGTGCGTTAACCATAACAAATGTACATCATGGAAGAAAAAAATTGTTACTCTTAGTGTTGTTAAAAAATTTTGTGTGCAGGCCCGCAATCGGCCCAAAATATTTTGACAAACTTACGCTCGGCCCGAATAGCCCGGCTCGACTTACAAGCAGGGACGCCAGAACAGTGGTGCATTGCGGGGGCACTGCCCTTTGAAAAGGATGCAACGGGGCACAGGTGTCCTTCACATAACAGTACGATAAGTAATTCCATGGTTGATCAAGATCGACTTGAAACAAATTTATTGCAGCTATTCGCGCACACCTAAACTTCAGAATGGTTTTCTATAATTTTTGTTATTGGTTTTGAGGTCAGCATTTTTACTAAACATGCAAATGCAAAAAGATTGACTATTATGGGAGCGCTTTTGAACTGAACCCAAGCAAACAGTTTTGAACTCGTGGTAAACAGTTTTGAACTCGACAAACATTTGAACTGTTTGGCAATATTATGACAACAAAGTGATTGTTTTAATTAATCGCCGTGCAAACGCATTGTAAATGTTCAAAAAAAGTTTTAAAGCAGAGAGTTGAAGATGTGTACATTATTAATAAAGTTGGTGCTCAAGAGAGGTAATCTACGATAGAAAGTGCTGTTTGCATACAGACAGCATTAAGCACCATTTGAAACAAACAAAAACAACAACGAAATCAGTATCAAGTGCCAATGAAACACGAAACTTGGCACATTTTTAATGTGTGTTAGGCACATTTTTATGACAACCAAGCAATCGTCTTCAATACGCGCGAGTAAGCTGGGCAAACTTCAAGAAAAGAGTCATCTTCACTACGTTTTGTACAGTTTTTAAACATTAGACTGACAATGTTGGGTTAGACAGTAGACATCTGGAAGGCTGGACTTGATTCCTGGTCAGTGTAGACATGAAAACGATTATTGCAGCCTTATCAGTCTCAAGCTCACGATCAGTGGTTGGGTGCAAAGAAAAGCTTCACCCGCGATGCTGCCACTGATTTTACCGCTGCTTCGCTTTTGCCAGTAGTAGCTGTGTGGCAGTGGCACAAAGTAAGAGGAAATGTGTGTTTGTTGCTAAATTGCATACCAGTTCTTTGAGTCAGTACAATGATGTCTTTATCTTGGCGGTCAAACATGATTGAAAAGGTTTCGCCACTGTAAAATCACGAGTAGCGAATTTTAAACAACATTTTGGTATCAAGGTAAAAATATGACCCTGGCCGAAAATTAATAAATACTTTAGCTATTGATAAGTAACAGAAACGTGCTTCTAAATAAAAGTTGCTGATCAATTGAATTGATGCAGTGAATCAACATTAAAAAATCAATTGCTTATAGCGGACATCGGTTGAAATGAAACTCACTCTGTGAGACTCCATTACTGAAACGTCTATGGTGCTTGACCTTTTCTGAATATTACGTATTTGGTCAAAACGTAGCAACAGCTGGCGACAGAAGGCTTGATACGCAAAGGTCAAATACTTGACCTGTACAAAGCATTAACTCCAAAACAGTAGTTTGCAACATGTGGTGTATGTACCACAAAAGAATAAGTATGCAATTATTACATTTCACAAAACCGCAAATGAACCTAACCTACAGGGAAATAGTAATGTTTAGAAAAGTAAGAGACAAAAAAATCATGGCGTCACTTTACATTTGTCCAGTTCCTAACGAGTAGCACTGGTAAATGAAAAACTGTTAGCCAATAAAATAAATGACACTACTTAGTTGTAAATACTATTCTACAGCCATACTTTCAAAAACTTTTTAATGTTTTGTTTTCTAAGCTTTACTTGTAAAGGAGGTGTTCTTCATTCTAGCAGCATAATTATCCACACACATGCCTTTTTAATTATTAACATTCAAAATTTCGTTTTCACGTTGAAACTCAAAAACCTGTAATGGGGTCGTATGTATAGGTGTAACATAAACACTTGACACCAGATAAGTTCCTTGAAATAATAAAACGAATATTGCAAAAAATCCCTCTACGGGAAGGTATTTGAGTTTCGTGCACCAGTTTCTTTGAAGCGCACGTAAGCATAATGAAAACAACTTTACAATGCAATGCTTTCAGCTTTTTTCCCCAGCGAAAAAAATTAGGTTGTTTTCTGAAGCATTACAGATTTAAACTTGATTGCGTGACAAAAAATGTGGACGTTTTTGTGTTTTTACAACTTCATCGCAATTTCAAACGAGGGTCAGTTGAGTGGAAACAAGCTTGTTCAGCCAAAAATGTGAGCTAATAGTAATGCTTACACAACCTGTTTCAGTTAATTCGCAGGGGCTGAGTATATCCGTGCAGAAGTGAGGTAAGAGGTTGGAGTTACATTGTTGAGTCACTCTACAGGCAAACTGTTAACACCATCGGGATATTGACACAACCGACTACTGAGAACGTCATCAGTTATGACATTTTAAAACCCATTTGCAACATGGAACGCACCATTAAAGATATATCGTATTTGCTAAAAACGTCATAGGGCAAGGGCGATACACGTGCACCAGGTCTTTTGAAACTATTTACCGGTGAAGCGCATTGAAAATGTTCAAGAAAAGAAGTTTCGTTTTACTCGCTTTGGAATGCCACAAGTGGTCTGCGGCGCTCGTCTCCGCTTGCTCTGCGCAGTGGGTCACGTGACTACCTTCGCAGTGAATGCTGCACGGGTGGCAGGCCAATGAAATGTATGAACACTAAAATGACTGAAAGATTGTCGGATAAAGACGTTCTGCCAATTTTTTTAGCTAAAAAAGTGTCGATGAGCACTTTGATCTATCGCACTGCTGGCGATGCTGTAACTTTTATTTGAGTCCGAATATTTCGTAATTGTGTTGTTCGTGAAAACGCACCCACAAACCTTCTGCGTAAGGACATGATGAAAGACACTTACGAAGCTCCCATCTTCCGCCCTGCCTAGTGTTGGAATATATTATTTGAGAATGCGAAATATAGGAAAGACATTCACATTTTTTAATTTTAACCAATCAAGGTAAACATGTTGGAGTGTTTTTAACACAGCAATAATAGCGTAGTCAAATGTGGCACATTGTTCAGAAGAAGCTGTTTTTAACCTTTTAATTTTCTGACCAAATATTTCTTTCTCTAACGCTACTGTTGACGAAGTAACGTACTTTGCTCGTGGTTTTTAATATACAGCATCTATCAATCATACGTTTAACTACCAAACTTCTTTTCACATTTGAACATGCGATTGTCTGTAACCAGTGAGATGTTCTGCATCGTTACATAAATTTCTCCACAGCAGTATCAATAGTTTTATTTAAAATTGAAATCGTCACGACATTTCTGAAATTCCAACCCTTTTTGGGATGTAATGAAAAGTTTGATATGTGTTGTTTCAAACATTTATAATTACACTCAGTGTATATTAAACTGTCCACGAAGCAGATTGCTGTAAGCGATAAAATCTTGGCTGTTTCACAGACCAAGACTCAGGTCACACCCTGGGTTTTGCAGCTAAAGTTTCTGTGCACGGTTGAAACAACAACAACAAAATCACTGGAATTACCCGAATACTGACAGCCCAGTGATTTGTACATAGCTAACCAGACCGTCGAGTTGGGCTTTTCCAGAATAGTCAAATCAGCAGTTTTTATTCAAATATTCGTCAGTTAGCACCATCTGGTGTTCGAATGCAGCAGTTCAACAAAGCCAACTGATGAGGATTTGTTGCTCTGTTGCAAGCCAAAGGAATCTGACGACCATACTGCTGAGATTGTTTGCCGAGCGGCAACAGTTTAAGGGACGCAATATAGATGATTGAAACAAGTGTTGAACAATCGCTTTTTCGCAGTTTTAACAACAATTTGCTAACGATTGTTCATTGAAGCTAAACACGAAATTTTATGTCACCGCAGGTTGAACAGTAGCTATGGACGATTCCAAACAGACGGTAATATCGTTGATGACTTAAACAGTTGACAACTTGTAACTAGATTTGTACGTCTCCGGCGTTGTTTAGTTGATTTAGTTTCCTCGTTTTCTGTAATGCTTCATTGGCAAAAAGTGGTTGCAACAGACGAGAAAGATTGAATTACACGAAGGTTGATATGCTTCGTTTAACCTTTGGATCGCACTTTAGTTATGTCGCGTGTGTCGCATGATTGATTTTGAAATCCAATCAAAAATTGCAAAGTCCGGATGCAAAGTGATAATCGCACATTTCCTGTAAGCACACACGCGCCAGTGAGAAACGTTCAAGCAGAAAACAAGTGTCGGGTGTTTGCTCAAAACTACAGATTCGCAGCAATGCCACGCGGAACTTTAGTTTTGAAGAATGCCTCAGGTGACCTTTGCAAATAATGCATCATGGTAAAACAGTAGAACCAACAGGGTGCAGATCAAGCGTAACGCGACATGCAGCAGCTGACCTAAACTGTGGTGGGGCTAACTCTGAAAAAGTCTTGGCCGCTACAACAAACACAGAGGACAAAACGGTTTGGTATTAATGCGCAAAAGTAATTATCAAATTCCATTTGTTTGTCACAAGAAACAAACGAACATGAACTTTGACCTCGCAGTAAACTGTGCTTGTGACGTCACAGAGTTTTCTCCGCGCATTCAACCGTAAAGGAGAAGAAAAGATGACGAAGGTTAGCGTTGATGAGCTGGCCAGTGGCCACTCAAACCGAGGCCACCGTGACAGACAGGCGGCCTTGCTTCAACTCATGGACGTGGTCATGCGTGAATAGCGGCATCTACTTTTTGCGATGACGTGGAAGCCTGAATTGTCAGAGACGAGTGTTTTGATATTAACATTCTTTTCACAGAGGCTGATGATTCGTTTAATCGCAATGTCACATTTTTCTTGTCAGAACAAGCGCATTTGTTTGATTAATCGCCGAACACAAAGCAGCGACGAGCAAAGGCTGTTCCACACGATTTTCCAACAGCAACTCACTACTCAACATAATCACAACAAGCTCGGGTAAGAAGTGTTTCAATCTCTGCATCTTTGCTTCAAACATCTGCACAGTCTTCCGACTTTCAACTATATGTTCACCGTGCGATGGATATGGTTGGTGCAGATGGAGATGGCGTCGTTCAAGTACCTATGACGACGTATACGCTGATTGAAGCTGACAAGCATAAGCGACGGAGATGGGGGAGGCACCTTGTACTCCCTGAACTTTGAAATTTGGTATGTTCTTATCACCAATTTGATTAAAGAATGTTTTCAAAATATTTTTAGCTTAGTTTCGAGTTGCCAAAAGAAGATTTTCCTACTGTTGGCCCGGCCTTGAAAAAATCATTTCATCACTCCCTGGAAAATCCTTTTGTGGCCCCCCTTGCAAAAAATTCTTCCGAATCCCGTGGTGACAAGCTAGAAACAAATATTATTTTAGAGCCACATATTGCAAGGGTCTCACGCCGTTCTTTAAGTTGCCACAAATGCAAAACAAGTCTCGGTGCATTTTCATTGCAGTAACAGCTGAGGTCGATTCGCTAACATCAAAACACGAATGCTTTTTGTGACAGGTGAGGTCGATTCGCTAACATCAAAACGCGAACGGTTTTTGTAACAGCTCAAGTCGATTCACTGACATCAAAACACGAATGCTTTTCGTGACAGCTGAGGTCGATTCACTGACAACAAAACACGAATGCTTTTTATGACAACTGAGGGCGATTCACTGACCTGAAGACACGAATGCTTTTTGTAACAGCTGAGGTCGTTTCACTGACATCATATCACGAACCCTTTTTGTCACAGCTGAGGTGGATTCACTGACATCAAAACAGGAACGCTTTTTGTGACAGCTGAGGTCGATTCACTGACACCAAAGCACGAACGCTTTTTGTAACAGCTGAGGTCGATTCTCTGAGTTCAAAACACGCACGCTTTTTGTGAACATACAACCGTATTTATGCTGTGAAACAGCTTTTTGTGATGAATAGTGTTGTTGCAGGGTTAAAGTTTCATTCCTTCGCGAAAAAAACAGGAAAATTGCAGTTTAATTCTGACACTTTCATACCATTTAAACATGGACGCAATTTGGTGGGTGACACGGAGGACGTGGCCCTCACTTTTTCAGGTTGGTGGTATACAATATGCCATGTCCCCCCACCTTTTCCTCTTTAGGTTTTGTATTTGGAGAGGTTTCAAAAACAAAATTGATGTTTGTCACGTTTTGTGTGAAGAGCTTTTCATGTTAGATGGTAGGTTACACACAGCCAAGTTTATGTTGAAACAGATTTTGGTGTGGTATCACTGATTCTGTTAGTTTGTAAATTTTAGCTCCGATAAAATAATTTTTAGCATTTTTCAACATAAGATAATTTCAGCATTTTTTCTAGTGACCGTGAAAGATGGTTAACCGCTTTTTCCCGACATTTTCCCCAGCGTGGTACACTGTTAGAAAGGTTTTTTTCTTGTAACAGCAAGAGTATTGGAGCTGTACATGCGAGAGACCACAGTACAGCCGTTATTTGTTTCGTGCAGAAATTTAACGGGCTTTGCTTTAACGTTGGTTGTCGCGTATTCAGAAACAGACATCGTATAATTTAATGATACTAGCGTATATAATATTAGAGAGTTAGATTTTCAGGAAAATCTCTGCAAAGCTTTTGACGAAGACAAGAAAGCAGCACTATTTTGGAGACTTAGTTTTGGGATGGGCAGTTTTCCAAAAGACTGTCTTCAACTACTACTAGTCAACTACTAGTGAACAGGATTTCAATCAAAACGTTGGAGAAGTAACCTACAGTGTTTTCCTAACTGTACATTGACTTATAGCTCAAAACGTAGGGACTTGACTTGGAAATAAGGATGCGATGTACATTTATCCTCACGTCAAAATGGTGACCAACAAATAATAAAGATATTTTTTCCGTGACTCTAACACTTTGTGCTTGTGCTGAATGGATTGTTTCGTAAGTCATCTCATTCACTTGAATTTAACGAAACCCACAATGAAGCAACGTTTTCATTCAAGTGGGAAACATTTTCTTTACAAGTACATCACACCTAGTTTTCTTGGACATTCTCTTGGTGTTAAAGGTGAAACTTGGTACTTTTTTGCCAATTCACCGTTGTGCAGTTTGATTTAATCTCAAATATATGTTGTGTGTAACGTCTTCACTCCCACACGCAAAACGCCAGACTTTTAACATGCATCGCAGTAAAGAGAAAAAAAACACAAATACACGAAAGAAGACGAGGATGTATACTTTGCGGTAGTGTAGAGTATAAATTTACTGTACTTTGATGAAATACAAGCTTTTTAAGACACACGCATGAATGACGCCATCATGATTATTATAATGAAAAACTGCAATGACTTCCAAGTACATCGATGTATAGAATGCATGAGGAAGTAGGAGGCTGCGAAGGACCAAGGGTCATCTAGGCTGCAGACCTCCCATAGACCAAGCTTCTTTCAGTGTGAAGGGAACAGTGTGTAATAGTTAGTAAAAGTCTTTTACTCTGGGTATAAAATGTAATGTGTGCAAAGCTGTTATATGGTAACTTAAGGTAAAATGCTTTGCAGGCAAGGAAAAGCCACCAGAAGAAAACGGTTTAAATTTGTCACGTTAAATATTTACTGTTTTTATACATTCCAAAGAATTCGTGAATGCCAAAGAGGAAATGCGTCAAAAGCTATAGACCACTGCAACATCGCTATTGTGTCACGAGATTTAAGCAGGTGGAGAAGCAGTCGCGCAATCATGCTTTGCGGAAAAGAACTCGTCAATACATGCTTGAGAGCAGAAATGGATTTGTTTTGTAGGCATCCCACAACTTCATATACTGGTTTGATGAGACCAGTTTATGTGAACGCATCATTACGATGTAATACATAGCAGAGATACTTCATGATTTGACACTTTCCAATGTAGTAGCGATACGTAATTAAATCAATCCACTTGCTTTATGTACAACATTAAATAAAAACATAAAATATGGTTCTAGTAGCTGAGTAGTACATATTTCCTATACTCTGCCAGAAAAAGTGCCAAACACGTTTTATTTTTTATCTCCGGAGGAATTTTTGACCAGATTTCTATTGCACTGTATTTTATCATTTTAAAACCTGAATTTGAACTTGTTTTTGGTGAAGCAAATTGTCGAGTTTTAACCTGTTTTGTGTTATATGAATGAACATCTGTAATTAGTTTAAAATAATTGTTAAACGTAGCAGGTAACCGCGAGATAGCATATTTGTACATGAATTTGCTCACTTCAAGGTTGTATATATCTTTTAGTTAGAGAATTTTTTTCATTTTATAAATGGTAGTAACTTTGTTAGTCAAACGTTTATCTGTGTTTAAGCATCTCATGGCACGGTTTGAAACAGCCGATATTGGCTGCAAATGACACGAAGCTATTTTTCCCCAGGCAATAATCCCATACTGTGCTCGTGAGTTTATTAAGCTGTGATACAACATACGCAATGCGTGGTTATTCACATAATGTTTAACTTTATACCTTACACCAACATATTTCGATATAGTACTACACAACTGTTTACAATGCTCTTTCCAAGTCAGTTTTTCATGTACAATTACACCAAGGTACTTGTAAGTCACAGTTCTTTCAATACGATTTCTGTTTACATTTATTACAAAGGATTCAGTGCACACATGTTTGTTTGTGATCAACATATATTTTGTTTTGGAAATGTTCAGTGAGAGTTTGTTTGCGGTTAGCCAATCCATTACTTTTGTCATTTCATGATTAACTGATTTTTGTAATTTTCTCAGATCGTTGTCGCTTCAAATGTATTTTCTTGTTGTTATGCAAGTACAATAGAACTCTTAAAATGAAATTTTTGACATGGTGCAGAGTTGTAAGTCAGGCCGGGATTATCGGGCCGGACTCCGACTTGAGTTTGTCAAAATATTTCGGGCTGATTTCGGGCCTGCATAAAAAACGTTTTTATAGCATTAGGAGTATCGGTACAGATTTTTTTCTTTCGTGAAGTAGATTTGTTGTGCTCACCGCGGTAACTTCTGTAAGTGAAGTGATTGTGATTATTTTTAGCTAATTCTGTTTGCAAACAAAGCTGCGTTGTTTTCTTCTCTGCTCGGATTAGTCTCACACTCTTTTTGAGAATGAGACAGCGGTGATGAAATTAGCACGCGATGGCTTTGCCTCAAAGAGATTCGATCACTCACCCGATTCTTGGCTTGTTTTAAGAGGCCTACAAGCCAGCTTGTCATGCTTTTTACGCCATCGTGGATAAGTTTCTTTTTTTCTTGAGAAACATTATATTCCACAGTATTATCGTTTGCTAGCATCCTACGTTTGTGCCAGATTATGGCAATGTTTTGGTCAAGGTGGCTGTTATTCTGGGTGTGATAAACTGTGTATCTGCAGCTATACCCGAACACAACGTTTTTTGTTACTCCACAGTTGCGCATATCTTAACACCCTCGGTAAATTCGGTTTTCGTGCCTAAATCGGGCTTCAAAAACAAATGTTGGGTCGAGCCGGGTTAGGGCTTGTGATTTCGGGCTCCTGCCGGGTTCAGGCTTAAAAATGAGACCCTTTTACAAGTCTGCATGAGTGGTTATGTATGCAGGGGCCAACAAGAGGAGATTGAATGGATGCATCCTCCACCCACCAACGGTAGATATAGATCGAATTTTTTTTTGAAGTAGGCTACGCTAATTAACGGCCAAATGTTTTTGCTGCTGGTAAGAGGATATCAATGAAGATTTTTTAGGGGTGAGGCTGAATGAATGATCCCCAGTAGCATTAAAAAAAATTGTAGCTTTTTCAAAAAGCGGAAATGTGCAAGAAAAATACTTATCGTCTTTGAAACGTTAAGCGACTTGAACAAGACATCAAATCGCGCTGTAACCCAGACTTCTTATAAAATGCATGACACTTGAAGTGTTCTACTGTAAGAGCGATCTGCATGTGCGACCAATGCGATTCAGCATTTTGCGCACTCCAACTGAAGGCTCTGATAAAACCCAATTGATGTTTTCTACTATATTGCTGTGCTTGTTTGTATGCAATTACGATATTAATAGAAGCAGGCTGAACTACAGCATAATGGCCAGCAACAAATTTAACTATATTAATATGTAAATCATCTGCAAAGACAAAGCGTGGTCAGTGTTGCTCTCGAAACACCTCTAGAAATAAGATTGTGAATCTGTATATATAAAATGTCACTTCCGCATCGACCCGATGACTATGTTGGTTTCACACCAAGCTGTCCCCCCACATTTACAACAAAATTGCGCCCACGTATTTAACGTTGAGCAAAACCAACCAAGATTTGAAATCAGCGCAATCGTTTTTTTTCAACTGCGTCATTTTTGAATAACAATCTACGCCTGAAGACAAAGCTTTCTGCCCACACCATAGATATGCCAGTGGTTCCCAACCCTTTAAGCTTTTAGTGATGAAATTTATTATGAGCTTTGATGAGATTTTGTATTTTACAGTAAATGGCTTATGGAAATATGCATTGGCTGACGGACTTTTTCAAATGTATTGTAAAGGGCATTCCAAGAGAACGTGTAGACATTCGTTTGACAGTCCTAAAATTATTGATTCGCAGCAATGCCACGTGGTACTTTGGTTTTGCAGAATGCCTCGGGTGACCTTTGCAAATAATGCATCATGGTTAACAGAAGAATGAACAGGGTGCAGATCTATCGTAACTCCACATGCAGCAGCTGATCTAAACTTTAGAAGAAAGAATGGCAAAGGGTCTAAAGACGAAAGAATGACGATCTATAGAAGAAAGAATGACGAAGGGTTGCGTTGATGAGCTGACCAGTGGCCACTCAGACTGAGGCCACCGTGACAGACAGGCGGCCTTGCTTTAACTCATGGACGTGGTCATGCGTGACTAGCGGTTTCTCCTTCTCTATCATGACGTAGAAGCCGGAATTGTCAGAGACGAGAATTTTGACTTTAACATTCTTTTCACAGAGGCTGTTGATACATTTAATCGCAATGCCACTTTTTCTTGTCAGAACAAGCGCATTTGTTTGATTAATCGCCGAACACAAAGCAGTGACGAATAAACGTTGTTTCATACGATTTTCCAACAGCAACTCACTACTCAACATAATCACAACAAGCTCGGGTAAGAAGTGTTTCAGTCTCTGCATGTTTGCTTCGAACACCTGCACAGCCTTCCGTCTTTCAACCATATGTTCACCGTGCGATGGATATGGTTGGTGCAGATGGAGATGGTGTCGCTCAGGTAACTATGACGACGCATACGCTGGTTGAAGCTGACAGGCATGAGGGTCGGAAAGGGGTGGAGGGACGTTGCACTCCCTGAATTTTGAAGTTTGATGTATTCTTATCATCAATTTGATTGAAGCATGTGTTTCAAAATGGTTTCATCTTTCTTTCGTGCTCATAAAATGAAATTTCCCTACTGTTGGCCCGCCCTTGGAAAAAGCATTTTGGTTACTTTCTGGAAAACACTTTTTTGTCCCCCCTTGTAAAAAATTTTTCCGATGCTCGTGGTGACAAGCTAGAAATAAATATTCTTTCAGAGCCACATTTTGCAAACATTTCACGCCGTTCTTGCAGTTGTCGCAAATGCAAAACAAGTCTTGGAACATTTTCAATGCAGTAACGGCTGAGGTTGATTCGCTAACATCAAAACGCGAACGCTTTTTGTGAACATACAAACTGACTTTATGCTGTGAAACAGCTTTTTGTGATGATTAATGTTGTTGCAGGGGTAAAATGTATTTCCTTCACGAAAAAAACAGGATGATTACAATTTAATTCGTGATACTTTCAAACCATTTAACGTTGAGCAAAACCAGCCGAGAATCGGAATCAGCGCAATCGTTCATTTTCAACTGCTTCACTTTTGATCAACCGTCTTTGCCTTACCATAAACTTTATGACCACATCATAGATAGGCCAATAGTTCCCACCCTTTAGGTTTTCAGTGATAAAATTTGTTATGCGATTTGATGAGATTGTGTATTTAGTGGCCTATGGAAATGTGCGTTGGCTGGAGGACCTTTTCAAATGTATTGTAAAGGGCATACAAATAACAAGTAGACATTCTTTTGACTGTTTCTAAGTAAATATTTTTAATCCAACACAGTTACAGTTAAATTTTGTGCAACAGTGCAAAATGTTTTGCGATTTCAAAGCATGTGGCCAACATTGAAATCAGATTCTGAACAAACCGTTTGAATCGAATGCCACAGAGAGACTAAAATCAACGCTATCTTCTCATACAACGCCATTTCATGTCTCACAGCACTGATGGCAGTGAAGAGGAAGTAAGAATTTCACTGAAACGTCGAGGTTATGACCTTTACCTCGGTCGTTTGTCTGATTCTATGAAGGAATAGAGCTTATTTTCCGAGAGTCACTATGTTTTGCTCACTCAGGGAAGGATCTCTGCTTTGCATCAGCGTCCTGTAGTCCTGTGCAAAGGTTATCTGCTAAGACCGCAGTACCTTCGAAAGTTTCATTCTGAATCTCGAGTGAAAACCAGACATATGAGCACTCATCAAAGTAACCATATCAGTTGAAGTCTACTTTTCATTCCGAAAGTGAAGAATCGAGCCACGAGATCTCTGCTCTAGAGATGGCACGGGCCAGCAGTTTTGCAGCCCAGCCCGCCCGGAGCTAACATGAAACTGCCCGGCCTGTTGTTGCCAACCTACAACATATTTTCTGGCCCGGACCGGCCCGTGGTCTGTAATATAAAGTAAGCAGTATCTATTTTGCCGCCAAGATGGCGGCAAAATAGTTAAGATGGTGGCAAAATAGACACATGACATAGGTTCGCCAGGGGGGGAAATGGCCTTCATTAATCAATTTTGAAAACTTATTTGCCCAATGCCAGTAACATGACAGTAACACATGACAAGAGTGCCCTAGGCTGCACTACACTTGCTAGCAGCCTAACATACTAAGCCTAAGCCAGGGGTCACCAAGATGGTGCCCGCCGGAACCAGGTCGCCGGCATGGACCATGTGGGTTGCCCGTGGCCTGTTCTAACAATAGCATGAACATGATCAGTTTCTTTACAATGATGAATATCTTTAGTTTTTATTTTTAATGATAACATCATATGAAGATAAATCATGCAAATTTGTATTTTCAGAAGTGTGTGTACCAAACTGGTAGACCTTCGCATGAATCTCTACCAAGAAGCTTATGTTGAGCGTTGCATTGCAGATTTGAATTTTGTTCCTATCGAAAAAAACACGTAATGCCAAAAACAATAAAGCAAAATTGAAACATTTAAGAAATGCAGGTAGAACTCAGATTTTGGATCAGAAGAACAAAACAATTTAAAGACGACATTTTGTAAAAGTTGTTGGATTCTGCTCCATGTAGCAGATACTTCGCATATATACAAAAATATTTTTCTGTGCTACTTACCACCAAAGCAGGCTTTCTCAAACTGTGATCCACGGAAAATTTTTCGATGGGTCACATCTTGGTATTATTGAAATTGAGTACGTTTTACAAGTTGAACCTTTATCCGAAAACGTAGTTAGCTCTTGAGCTACAAAAGTCATAATACATTCTCTTTTAGTCGTTATGTGTTAGAAATTGTTGTGGTGTGGAAATTTCTACGTAGCCCACCATGTTGTTGTGCACAACATAGACTTATTGAAGGCATTTTGAGGTAGACAAGGAGCTCTTATCGCCATGAAAACAAAATAAAATCTAAATGCAACTTGATCTGTGCATTGTCGTGTATTGAGCATTAATTATCTATGCTTCCAAACAACAAACAGTCTCAGTTTTTATTTTTGCTCTGTACATGTGCAACATTTGTTGAATTAGAGCAATTGTACAGTCGGTGGGTCACGGACACTCTGTTTTTTTGTTAATTTTGCCAAATGCTTAAAAATTTTAAGAACCCTTGCACTAAAGTAACTTGAGATTTTTTAAAACAACCGTTTTACTGAGTGCATGCATGAATCTTGACTTTTATTTGCTACATTGTGGTTACTGCGAAAATTCTTTGCCTTGGTGTCGTCTTTTCAGGAACAAAAATGAAAATACTTACATTTTGTCCCATCACTTGTCATTCGTTGTACCTGAATCAGGGTATGATACAGTAATCTCTCTACTTGAGAACCCAGCAAACGAGCCTCCCGTTTTTTTTCTTCGCGATCTGGTGGAGAAGGGGACATAATTGGGCTGAGGGCCATGACCTCCGGTGACACTAGTTTTTTTTTGCCGCTGGTTCCTCCGGGGATTCTGGAGCTACCGTTGGCTTGCTATTGTCTTCAAACTCAACAACTTCGTCCATTATTTCGAAGACCTCGTCTTCCAACAAAGCTAAATCCTTGACCTTGACCACGTCATCAGCAATAATAATAATGAGGGCAGATTAAGAATTTCAATTGCGTTAGTTACGTGGAATTTCCTGAAAGCTAAGAGCGGTAGATTTCAAGAAGTGAATCAGTGCCTACTCAACATATCGGACAAAGACGTACAGTATGCGCGGTACACATTGAGCACAAGATTAAATGGTGACATGAATTGATTAGAACCATTGCGCGTTTGATCATGACACTTTATACAAACACGAGTACTTTCAAGGGTTTGCAACCGCTCTATCAACCGGGGGCTGGGGAGTGCAATTTGCATCAGCACTTACCCAAAGGATTCTCTTTGTACATAAGGATTTGCGGCTACATGCGGCCCGGAAGTCCGTATCCAGTTGGTACACTGCGACTGCATAACCTGAGGACCCTATTTCCAGCGTTAGAGGGGTGGGACAAACAAGATCCCGAAGCCAGGGCAGAATTTTGTCCTTGAACCACTGACTCCGTTTCCACGCTGGGAAGCATTGTTGTCCTCTTCGCCTGCTGTGACAATACATTATTAGTTTGCAACCTTTTATGCATTCGTACCCCGTTGTTATGACCCCCATTTTGATGGTGGAATTACAAACCCGCGATAGCGCACTTGAATTTTTTCAAAATTTCTGCTCTCAAGCTTCGTGGATTGCGCGATTATATTCCAAAAAGCGACTTTCTCCCGGCGCGTTAAATTAGGCTATTGGTGCAACACATAGCGCACTTTACTTGTTTGGAATGGTTGCCACATGATGACAATCTGGAAAAACTTAACACATTCTGCCCGAGGATTTTCCCCGGCTTCTAGTCAATTAAGCCACTGCCAGAGTACAAACACTTTGATGCAAACCTGCCCAAAGAAATGGTGGCATAAAAATCTGCTTCCGCAAAGTGCTCATGTTCAGAGGTAGAAACTACTCGTAAAGGGTGTCTACCAATACTTTCTTCTAACCTCATTGCGGGGTTATCTGAGAATTCTTAGCATGCAAACGAGCCTCCCTTCTTAGCAACCCGGTGGTCATGGAGCACACCGGGTTTATTTTTCGGTGGATCACATCGGCGTTACCATGATTTGGCCACGTTGTGACAATTACGGCACAGAAATAACACCAGGACTTAACAACCTTCTCCCCGCCAGAAAAATAACCTCTTCGACCCAGTCGGCCGCTTGACTACGGGAACATTCGTGTATTTCGCCGAAGGTTCCTCCGCTCGTCCTTCTAGGCATGGGCGTCGGAAGGGGGACAGGATTTTGAAAAAATTAGCAAAAAAATGTTGTTTTCTTAGTTTAGACTGATGGTAAAAAACAATTTTCACCACTTTTGACTCCCCTAGAAAATTATTGGAAAAATCCCCTAATGGCTCCCCTGGAAAAAATCCTTCCGAAGCCCATTCCAGCAATTGACGTTGTGCGGACGTCATGCGTGAGGTCATACCTGCGCTTCAGTGTATGTCCCGTTGCGCAGTGGCGGGGAAGTCCCTGATGTCGCCTTGAAGGTTCGGCAGGTCAGCATCACCCGAATTGCTCATGGTCTCCTCCTAGTGATGCGAACGAAAATATTTACACATGAGATCGCTGTCTTAATATAAGTTTGCACGGGTTCTTTGCCGGTGAACCAAGTACACCAGCATGAGGATTACAATAACTTCCATGACAAACAACAGCGCCTCAAGCGTGGCTGTGAAGTTAATGTAAGTTGGGTCCCGTCCGCAGTTCATGGGCCGAGGTTCTAGAGTGGCATTGTGCAGAATATTAACCATCTTAGTCCAGAACATTTCCAAGCGTAGGGTTTGAGCGAGGCACAAACTCCTAAAACTTCCATCATGAGAAGTAAAAGTATCACTGCAGTACGATTAACAGGCTAGTTATCAATGCTGTGGAAAGGTGCTTTCGACTTTGGTTAAATTATTTTTTAAATTTAAATACAGCTGTTTTAGTGGTGTGGGAACTCGCGGGAACGCGTTCCCACACCCTTTTGCATAAGTAACGTTCCTTGAAGATTTAAACTTTTTTATTTCAATTTCTACGTGTAGCGCCTGGAGCACCATAAATGCATAAATGAGAAGTAATCTCGTGTATAGCACCGTAGCATGTTTGTGTAAGTACTGTTTGTGACATCAACAATGGTATTTGCGTACTCCACACTTCGTTTGATTTTTTGCATTTATAGCAACTCTGCTATCTTCGTTTCAGAGGAGTTCTTCGTCGTTTGAGCCAGTTGTTGTTCAAACCACTGCTTGGTCACACGAGATCTTGGGGCTGGTGTTGAGCATCCATTCAATTGTCTCATCGTCCAGAACCGTCAGGCCGTGCAGTCAATGGAGAGGTCGATGGATTGGACATTGGAGGACAACATGGTCGACGGTTGTTCTTCTGCGCCACACTCACAGGCCGCAGAGGGGGCCATACCCCATTTGTACAAGCAGGAGGGGAAACGTCCGACACCGATGCGGAGACGGTTGAGCCGGACCCAGGCTCTTTTTGGGAGGGTCATTCCGGGGGTGAGTGGCGTTGTGGGGATGAAAATACGGAATCTTGTGCGGTTGTCCACCCACTCCGCACTCCATTGGTGATCCGCCCAGAGCGCCGCATGTTGTTGTTGTCAGATGAACTGATGAGTTGTTGTGCGGTGGGTACAAATGAGTGTCTCGATACTCAAGAGGAGTAATGAGTATTTAGACACGCAGATTCGCGCTGCTAGTCAAAAGTCTGCAGTGAAGCAGGAAGATCCAGTGTGGAAATTATTATGGGCGAATGCTCACTTTATTGGAACATTTGGTGCAGTCTTCCTTTTTATTTGGTGTGGGAACGGCGTTCCCATACCTCTTTTTTTGAGCACTGCACCCCTGCTTATAGGAACTACTGTACCAACTATAGACAACCTACTTCAGCACTTGTATCTGTGGGTTCAGTCTGAATACATACAAATAAAGCCAACACCTCTCCCCGTAATGTACCGCTATGTCTTCTAATGCCGAAGTGTAAACCTGCTTTAAATCAAGCTCTTATTTTTGTTGCTACGTGACTATGTCTTGCTAGACTCACTACGTTACTTGTGGCAGCCAACAGGAAGGCTAGCTGGAACAAAGCGAGAATCTGGTACAAATGCTGTGCTTTCCGCCGCTACCTGGATTTAACGCATACAGACGAACAAATGGCCTCCCCTGAAACACAAACATAAGTAAAGGCTATAATGGAGGAAACCCAGCCAGCCATAACCGCGGTTCATAACCTTCCGGCTTCTTCAATGTACTGCTGGCGTCCTTGCAACAATTTGTGTTTTCCTTAACTGAATAAGAATTATCGCCAAATAAAAATCAAGTCAAGTCTTCTCTCTGGCGACATCTCCGTGTTGTTTCGATTTCTGCGAACGATGTACATTTCTTTGAACTTTTAAGTTATTATTTAAACACATTCGGTTCTCTAAGGAATTTAAAAGCTACGGTAATAATTCAGTTGTCGCTGTCTCTTACAGATAGCAGAGCCGCTGGACCTGGAAATTCTTGTGCTTCGCGCTCTTTTTAATGATGTCAACATCACGCCTAAGCTCTTTCACGCTCACTTCACGCCCGAGATCTCCGATGCAGCAGTGCAAATATCTGTGGAAACAGAAAACGTGAACCGGATGCTCGATTCTAAGTTGATCAATGTTCGATTGTTTATGTTTCAAACGCAATGAAACATAAACAAACGCTTCTTTCATTTATGTTTGTTTGCAAGTTTTTCGTTGTCACTTTCGTTGTCTACAAAGAACAGAGAACCTAACATTGTTTGTTGTCCGAATGTATTTGATAATAAATTGCCGTTGACTTCCCCTGATCATCGCTTGTTATCCAAGTCTTTGAACAAATGAATTATCTATTTTTGCTTCTGCTGAAAAATTTTCCTTTTCAAAATATTCACGCAACTGAAATATATAACATTTTGCTAACAACTCCCTCTTCCACCAAAATAGTTTACTATCGTTTCCTAGCAACGATGCTGGAGCCGCAGTTGAATTTCACCTTGCTTAGAAACGTGGCTGTAACTTTGATAAT
>Ga0210059_1002353_pt1 | contig 29570 bp, 19 predicted proteins | sample Ectturendosymbi2_FD_188042 | JGI IMG/M metagenome (GOLD analysis project Ga0210059, IMG submission 188042) | Ecteinascidia turbinata endosymbiont from Florida, USA - Sample 2 (SPAdes) (version 2) | ecosystem: Host-associated > Tunicates > Ascidians > Unclassified | place: Key West, Florida...
ATTGCTTCAAAAAATATCAATTGCCTTGACATGTACAAATTTGCGATAAACGACAAAACATTCAAAACACCAGAGTACATTCGTTGTGAATGCAATCAGAGGATTTAGCAACGCTTGTTTAAATGTGCACATGTGGAAGATATAAGATAGATTCCACATTACTTCCCACTCTGTTTAGCTGAAATCGCATTATTTCAGCGACGACATAAACAACATTCACAGTTTATGGTTTATGGATATGCAGGAATCACGAATGAAACGCTGAATATATTAACACTTCGATGTCGAGAAGTAGAAAGGTTTGGAAGCCGCATCTTTCAGCTTCGGATGCTGTTGTTTTGACCAACAGCAGAATGTCGAGCAGAGCAGTCTTTCGCTTAACAGGCCGCCGTCGTTGTCTACTCAGTGGCGTTCGTCCACTTCATGCGATTTGAAGCAAATCGAGTTGTCGCTCGCGAACAAAGGAATGAGTTGTTTCCAGCTAGGAATGTAGCGACATTGCGATTACAACACCAGATTTTGTACTCAGTGAAGATTGGACACTCAAGGGATATCAATAATGAAACGCAAGTAACTTGATTCAAACGGGAATGTTTTAGGAATAACTCAATCATTCATCAAATGGGCACTCTATGCAGAAAAATTGTAACAAACAAAATCAGGATCAAACCGTAGTTTCATAGAAACAACAATATCACATGATGTATCACTTAATTTATTTGATCCAACCCGTAAAGTCGCATGTAGCTGACATAAGCTCAGTCTCCTGTGACAGAGAAGAAAATCGGTGACTTCCAAAAGGTCATTTTTCCGATGCGTAACATCGTAAACACGCATTATATTGTTTTTACATTGAAACAAGCTGTTTTATCAAAATCAAAGCATAGTGGCAACAATGCATCAATCATCGGTGCAAGTTCGCCTTCACCGAATAAACAAGTTCTTTCGGACGAGAATCAATGGTGGCTTAGTCGCCGGCATCGGTTTAGCTTGGTTTGTCGTTCCTGGGTCGAGGAGACGATACGACAAACACCTCAGTGAAAACAGCACTATTAGGCTTACAAGTATGAGTATGTAAAGCATTATTTTCAGTGAAAAATATTCAAACGTTAACAAGCTTCACCTGCTTGCACGATGATCAGGTCTCACGCACCGAGGTTTCAGTCACGGAAACCATTCGTTGAAGAACGCGCCATCTTGTTTGCAGTTTGCAGCGTTTAAAATCGTTCACCAACCTTCATCGCTTTTGAATTAAGAGAAATTTGTATAGAACACGTTTGCGCCGTTTGGGTGAAAATTTCATACCAAGTAGAATTGAGTAAAGTCACACATTGTCAATAAATAAAAGGCAACGCTTTTCTTTTTTACAATGAGAATCACATTATAATGAACACATATTGACAACACTTGATGCAATCGCTTCAAGAGTATTTTAAATATGTACCCTGAGCGGTCATCAACTTCATGTTGATGCTTCAATTTTTGTTTAGGTAGTTGGTTAAAACTCGGATAAAATTTTTGTTTAACTCTGCACTTTTTATGTTACATGCCAATTTGCTGCACGCTTCTCTCACGTGAGATTTTCACACCCTTTTCACACAGATGTGGGAAAAGTTTATAGCCATTAAAAGTTAACCAAAAGTTTTCATAAATAATTCTGTGAACAATTTCAAAAACCTTCGTAATTTAGAACTTGCAGATGGGATTGCGATGGCAAGCGGCAATGTCAAGAGTGCAGATAGATATTTTTTCCAAGGGATTTTCGACATTTCTGCAACTATCGCAGTAACACGATAGAACCTCACCGCAACATCGCTGTTTTGCGTAATTGACTCCACAACAGATGAGTCGTTAAAACACTGTTCTTGATGGTTACTTGACAACGCGTATCATTATTTACTTGCTCTTTCTAATATTAGCTATTTCAACAATCCACTCATAAGTTTTCGCTGCAGATTTGAGGACTGAAAAAAACGCGTTCACTAGCATAAAATCAATTTCTTATTGCAAGTATGACAGCTTGATTCACATGCAACACCAGTGAAGTGACTAGTTAGTTGAATTTTTCTCTGTAGGACTTGATAAATTGCGTTTCAGGAAAAATTCAAAGGTGAAAAACACGTAATTTTAAACGTTATGTTGTCCTATTGGAACATTTAACCGTATGCAATAAAAATCTTGTCATGGGCCCAAGTCACACTATTGCGTTGTTGGGGCTGTGTCCTTATTCGCACAGACTGCCGTTTCTGCAAATACGTGTTTGAATTTTTCTTTTTTTGCAAACGCAGTTTATTTAGAAGCTTCTGCTCTGGTAAGACAGTATTCGAGCATCACCAAGAACATCATCCCACCCGATCAACACAGAGTAATGGGTGATGAGTCCATTACGCCGTGCTGTCACTTGGGCAGAATCAAATGGAAGTGCCCTACTTTTTAATTCCATTTTTCTCTATTCGTGTCTTATGCTTAATTTGGAGGGCTAAATTTTTGTAGTTAGTGGCGAGGCTAGTTACTGCACGATTGCCCTTTAACAGTCTAGTTTTAAATAACAAAATTCTGCAAAACATGAAATATTTGAAGCATTCACCATTACTTTTTACCCATTTAAGTCTGCGAAATAAATTCGATCTCTCACCGCCAGAGATCACACGCAGAGCCGCAAATGTAGAAGTCTTATGAGTTCTCTTTTCTGACCGCCCCCAAGTTATCAAACCTAGAACGCCTGTAGTAATTCAATCTGCTCGCATTCGCTTGCCTTCCGTCGGAGTCCTAGTTTTTTTTATGGTAAACTCAGTTTCTCAGTACTACTGTCACTTTGGGGATAATGCTGATTTTTCGTAGTTTCGTGAATCTCGGAAACACAGTGGTAACTCCAATGCTAAGACGTCGACGCAAGCGCGAATCGCAACACATATTTCACTTACAACCGTGCGTTCGTGACATCGCAATCGATTTTGCGAAGCCCTAAAATTTAGTATGTGCAGAGAATTCAACATAAAAAGGTTGAAAAAAGTTTTTCATAGGAGTTGATTTTATGTGCATGTGATTACTGATCACCAGAGGAAAGAAATAAAATTAAAGTCTTTACATCAGTTGTATTTACCTCTGTTATCGGTCTCTTCTTCGTGGCCTTTACGCATTTTTTTGGATTGCATGTTTCTTTCTCCGATCTTAACAGCTTCGTTGTTTCTTGGATGACTGCAGAGTTGTTAAGAATACCCAAAAAGATGTGCTGGCGCTTCCTGTCGTCTCGTGCAGTTGTCTGAAACTGTTACGTCAGATTGTTGAGCACGATTGGGAGTCGTTAACTTACCAAAGAAATGGACACGAGTTGAACCTTGAGTTAATAATTGCCTGAAACAAAATTGCCACAAGTGGGGTTCCCCCGTATGAAATTTGAACGATGGCGCAGTCAACTGCATGAGTGTAAAATGGATCGTTTACCAGTAAATTTAGCATCATCCTCTATATGGCTTCCGCCCATGGTCGTTTATTGTTGGGAAACCACCCTTCTCAACGCTTAAAACTTGGTGTGATGTTCAATATACATCGCCTAGTTGAGTGCTAGTGTGGAGGCGACATTTTAATTAATTTCAATACCTCCTCGACGTTTTCAAATTTCAGGGAAACCAATCGACAATTATCTTTATCTCCTTTAATTGTTAGGCCAACGCCTATTTATAGGAAACTGTTTTCACACAGTTTATCATGAACTTGATTACTCAACACAGAATAGTTGATATATCAAGAAAATGTGCACTTCCCCAGTTAAATATGAAACTCATCAAGCTTTAGGATAAATGCTCCAGGGCACAAAATTGCGCAGACTGGCTTGTACACAAGAAAGATTGGTTAGTTTTTTAAACACTTAGATTACTATAAACGTGCAAAATTAGACGAACACAGACAAGTTGCTGGAGATCTACAACTACTGAACACTTGTTCGTTTTTTAAAAAATGCAGCAGTCATACCAAACCAGCTAAGAACATGAAGTCAACTTTAAACTAAAGAAATTTGTTGCTGTGCATAGAGCACCACTTCATAAATATCTTACAGAGTACTTTATGGCATTAATTGCAAAAGAGCATTAAATGTTCCCTTCAACATATTAAAGTGCATAACTGTTTTGACTACAGCACGCCCAACTCAATGCCATGCATGAACAAAAATGGATAATTGGTAAAAACTGAAGGGAAATTACAAAATGCTTTTTGTTTAGGATTATGGTGCCCTTACAGTAATCATGAAAACCATTGAGTCAAATCACATGGTATATATTAAATTACTTTATTTTGAAATGTTCAAGCTAAAATTCTTAAAAATCTGCACAATTTTGCAGAGAGTAAGAAAAATCTCTTACTGTATTTTTGTCTAGGCTCAGGTCGCAAGATACTTTATGAATACAACAAGTGAGTAGTAGGTTAAACTGCTTTAAGCATTATTAAAAAGTGGAGCAACTACGATATCACGCATTTTGTGAGACTGTAAAACTGAAAGTAATAACCAAGTATACAATGAGCCCATTCACACTTATTTCTTGGCCAATTCCAAACAGTTTCAAGACTTTATCTTCATTTATTCTGATCAGTGTTACTTGGAAAACTTACGGCTGGTATTGCTTGGTGAAGTGGTCAGTTATGCAGCTCATTAAAATGTGCTTTCTTGGAGATTTATGCTACTCAGATACCTGAAACAAGCGAAAGAAGAAAATTCACAAAACAAACGAATAAAAGAAGAGTGTTGGGCTTACCACAAAACAAACAAACGATATAAGATCCACATAACAAGCAAAAGAATATTCACCATACAAACAAACGAAACAAAACACAAGCTTTTGCAAGGTCCTCAAGTACAATTGCAGTAGGGTCACTTTAGAAATTCTTGTACCTAAATATCTGAAAGGCTTTACTATACACGCTTGTTAAACTTGGTCAGATCGAGGCTGCAAGAGTGTCAGGCGTTGAGAGGTTGTTGGATGCTAAGATGATTCAAGGTTGTGACCTGGATGGTTTCTCCTTTCTCAGCAATTTTTCCCAACTCATCAAAAAAATAGCACAAAGGATTCGAACTAGGACTTCTCAACTTATAATAGGCCATATTGGCGGCTGGTTGATGTGTCCCCAACCTACATAGTAAAATAGCAACATCCTCCTAGTCTCTTCCCGTGCTGAAGGGATGTTCAGATGGGATCTAAATGTTTTAATCCAAGAACTTTCCTGTCCTGGGCGTAAATTAGGCAATGAAAGAATTGTTCTCATAACTGCTACTTCCCATTTAAATGGAATGTTTTTTGCTCCAACTTCCTTTGCCAATCTGCCACCTCAAATGTAACTACAGCTCTTTTTAGCTGCACCTATACTGACGTCCAACTGTTTGCTGCAGTCAACTAAGGTCAAGCAACTCATAGCTTCCACTTCATGCAAGAATTGAACATCCTTAAGCTCCTTCTGAGCTGTAACTAAAACACTCTTCGCATGTTTTCTTTTTCCTCCAAGTGCCGTAGCTTGTTTTTATGAATCGCATCAAGGGTATCTGATCCAGCTCCACAAGCTTATGCAACAGATCATCTCTCTCATGTTGTCTTTCATCCTCCAATTGCAACAGACTTTTTCCAAATGCCTCCATCATTGTTTATAAAGTAATCTTACTTTTACCAGATAATGTTCACTTGAAGCAGAGTTTTCACAGAGTCAAAAACACCACAAATGAGCAGATCTCAAAATTAGCAAAATTACTTTACTCAAGCAATAAGTTCATTATTTACTTCGCTATAAAGGTTGCTCACAACAGCTTGTTTCCCTAAAGTAATTTTTCAAGTAAAGACTATTTTAGCACTGTACCAACATTCCATTTAATGTGCTCAACCTTTTACCTAAATGGTTGGCATTTCCATATAGTAAGGGGGTATTACCATGCCATATGACAAGAGCAATATTGAATAGTATTCCTAAAAAAGACAACAGGTATTGTTTTGAACAAACATAATGTATAAGATACCTTGTGATCATACTTTCAGCATCAACTCTTTTTGACACTAGTAGACTATTAATCTTTCCTGGTGGAAACAACTAAAAAGTGTCCTCATAATGGTGTGCAATTTCTAACTAAATGCATTTCTTACCTCTCTTAGGGCTTTGCATCTTCTATCTTGCCTCAGTTTCCAACTGCTATGAGGTGTTGCAAAACTTGTGCAGAAGTTTTAGGAGACTCTACTGTTTCATGCCCGCGAATCAGTCACATGATTACTTTTTTCTGAAGATCTTATCCGAAATACCCATTTAACCAGTATCTAAACCTCCTGGGTATTCTTAATAAAAACACACTTACCCTGAGAATTCAAAATTCTCGAAGTACATCATGAAAGCATAAAACTATCCACATATCACAGAAATTGATGTATTTGATAAAAGAACTGGATATGAAGATATGATAGTTGTCAGATGACTACCGTATTTTCCAGCTAGTAAGCCGATTTTCTGGACCTACTTTTGTGACCTAATTTTCTGGGGTCGGCTTATTGGGCGGATATAAAATTATGGCATGATTAACACACTGTACATTTCAAGTGTTAGGTCACTGTAAGAGGATCTGCACCAGTCACTTGTGCATAGCTTACACACCTTAAACCTTTCAGTAAGCGGTTTCCCTATTTTCTCAAATTTGGGAAGACAGCCCTTAAAGGATTGCAGTGAACCTGTAACACTGACACGTAACCTCAGAGATAACAACAGTTACGCAAATGGTACTTACTTTATCTTTGACAAAAGGGTTGAATAAAGTTTCTGCTAGTGAAGTGGTTGTATTTTGACTATAAATGCTTAACACACCACAAACAAAGATACAAGTTGTTCACATACTCTTGGGCTGCAATTGTATCTGTAATCTTGGCTAATTTTTCCAAACAAGTTATGTACTTCCAATGGCAATACAACATGGTAAAAGTAGCTACAATATCTGGCATTATTGCTGGGCTAATTTATAGCTTGGTAAAGGCTTTTACTGATACTTCCACATCTTTAATGGTTAACAATAAACTGGTCACAAAAGATTCAAAAAAGTCACATCTTCATCAAAGTAATATTATTGTTACTTGCTAACACTAATTGGTGGACACATTCTTGTTGCATTAGATGTGACAGTGGAGATCATTGTCAAATATGGTGTAAGTAATACTTTAAACCAATCTGAGGTCTCTATGCTGACAACTTTTTATGCACATGTCCATAGACTGAAGAGTTAACAGTGTGGTTTCATTTGACCTTCTGGTCATTGCTTCTATGTATGTACATTATCCTATTTTCTTTGAACACTACAATTGCATTTTCTTTGTGACTGCCATCTGAGTGCTTGTAGATTGTAATTCAGTTTTCTGGGTAGTTTGACATTCAGCCTTTATGCAGTTTTGCATATTATTAAGTTATTTATGTGTGAGGGCTGATTACTAACTCTGATTAAAGATTCAATATTACTTATTACAGAATACAAACTCATTTCAAAGGCATTTTATGTCACTTTTAGTTACTGCTAGCACATCACTCACATTAGTCTATAGCCACAAAAACAATGAAGCACTTAACATCTTTTTCACATACACACAGGTGATGTGCATCATGTACAGTAATTAATAATTCAAAGAAAGACAACCCACATCAACACAAGCATATGTGAACAATAATAGTTTACCAAAACGTGTCACAACAAGAGTTTAAACAACCCATTTTACTTGCTTCATACGTTTAAGCCACTTTTGGAAGGTCCCTTCCTACTATAGGACAGTCAATGTGCAACATCTCACATTCAATAAGTTGCGTTAATCGTTTGTACGCTAACATACTGTAACACTAACAGTAAAAGTACGGTGTTGTTATCTGACATCTGTACTCAACTGCAGTAGTGTTAACCCAACACCACCGCAATTAAATAAAATTACTTGCAAGTTAACTGGCCTACCGCAAGACTCCGAATATTTTCATACATACCTTATTCATTATTCACATTGTCATTCTTACTCGTTAGATATCCCCGAATTAACCACTGTCGTCTGTCACAGCAGATGCATCAGTACAACCTCACCACTGCAACTGTTTTCACCACACACTGAACAGTACCCTAACGCTATCTTGGCGACAGGCGATCATATGACCGTCACATGACCCGTGATACCGTCAGCAGAGTTTCCAAAAAATTTAAACGGATCTGATTTGTAAAACCGGAGCAATGAAATAAGAGCACATAATCTACCAACTAACGCATTGCTTCAAAAAATATCAATTGCCTTGACATGTACAAATTTGCGATAAACGACAAAACATTCAAAACACCAGAGTACATTCGTTGTGAATGCAATCAGAGGATTTAGCAACGCTTGTTTAAATGTGTGCATGTGGAAGATATAAGATAGATTCCACATTTACTTGCAAGTTGTACTCATTTATCATCAGAAAAAAAACTTTTGGAAATTGCATGTGATGCAAAACAGGCTCAAGGAAGTCACTTTGCAACTCAATAGTGCCATGGAAAAACGTTGCAATTTTTCCCAATCCTACTGTTAAAAACTTAAAGTTTTTGTGTGCAGTCTATTGACATAAGCGGTTTCAGGAAAATTCCTTGTTATTTCGAAATACCAATGTTGTCCACATACTAAATCTATTCATTCATGAAGCCAAGTCACATTGTAGTACGCTTCACGTAAATGTCTCTCCAAGGCTTGTTTGGAGGCAAGATCGCACATGACGTTTTGAAATATCAGCTTTAGAAATTTCAAATTTCACTGAAAATTGATTTTTTTGCCATATTGTCTAACAACAGTTTTTTGATTATAAAATAATTCGAGTCACTTTACAAACTCATCCTCTTAAATTAAAGGAATCAGACATTATAGGTACAAAGTTAAGAAAATGAACAAAACGGATTTTGCCTTATTCAGAATGGTTTTGACTTGACGGTTCGATGAATTAGAGTTACGAGAAAAATCCTAATACTTTTATCAGCCAAAGTCGTTGACTCAGTAAAATTTCAAGTGACTGGGAGCTGAAGTGTGATGAACTGACTAGAAGTGTGATTCAAAGAATGTGAAAGACCTTGCCGATTTTGTCCTTTCTCTTTACTCAGTGATCCAAGCGAGAGTTTGATACTTCGAAAAATTTGCACCTGTTTAATGCTGTTCTTGAATCGTGTGTAGATATATCGTGTGAGAAAATTGAAATGGAATCAAGTGGAAGGCGTATGGCGCTCTTTTTGACCACACCAAATTTTCTCAATTAAGCCTAGATCCTCCTTTGTGTATATAGGTATGCTCTCTTCATCCGTAACTTTTCTTCGCCGTGTTCTCCATTTGTTTGTTTGTTTTTCTAAGTGTGCTTATTGTATTCCCAATTGTTGTTTTTCAACATTTGTCAAAAAATGGTAAACGGGATTGGTTGACTAGGTCACTAGATGACGGCCATTGTCCTTCACCAATTCTATGTGACCCAGTGACTGTTTGTCTACATTAAAAGTTATTTTGCCATTGTGTTTTCGTTTATTCTAATTTCTACTGACAATTGGTTACTTTTTTGTATGATGGCTCTTTGTAATGTTTCTGTTTATCAGAGTCATATGAAACAATAAATAAATAAATTGTATGATAATCTGTAAACGTGGCTTGTCCACAAATCTGCTGAGACTTAACGGATAATATAGGAATCGTAGGTGTAGGAGCAGGCAATGTTTTGGGGGTGCAAAGAATATTTCGCCCAAATTTTTCCAAATTTGCTCGAAAAACTTTTATGCAAGAAACGTTCTCCATACAAATTTTCTGTAGCTGTTGGTACATTATATTTTCCTACCATGTTACCATAGACTTGAAAATAGAAAATGTGGTTCTTAAATAACGCAACTCAACTGAAAAAGGTACGTTAGGTTGTGCAAGAACATTGTCTGAAGCCAAGTGGCTCAGTACTCTGAGCATATGCCTCGCAGTTCCGAGCTTAGGCGTTCCATTCACAATCCAGTTATTGCTGTCAGCAAGAAACCTCACAACTAGTTGAAGAAATATCTTCAAATTGCAACATATTGTACGTCAAAATATTTTCATTCAAACACCGTACTTACAACAAAAAACAGCTTTCTGTACTTGCCTCGCATGGACTCTACCAGCGCCGGATTAGATGGTGGGGGTCCTGGGGCCTAGGCGTGGTGGGAGGCCCCGTGTGCGGACACAGAATCTTTAGGTAAGGGATGATCGATGAAGTCACTAGTATTTCCACGGATCGTTAATATTTATGACGTAATCGTGTGACGTCACATTTGTTAACCCAAGTGTAACAAAATTTTATGATGCATCATGATATTTGACAATGATTAGTGATTTGTGAAACTATTGAAAAACCGGTCACCAGATGCACGGCATCTTTTTTTAATTCTGCTTGAAAAAAGTTTGGAAAATTTTTTGGAAGAACTTTCTGAGCGATCGAATGTTTTCATCATCTCTAAACGCCAGTTCTCGCTCAGCAATAAATTTTACGACAGAAACCAAACGTTGCAGGCAGAAGCAGTTTCCATTATTGTTCGCATTGATTGACCACACTGGCTAGCTCTGTATCAATTCTTCATAGTGATTAATTACATCTGCGATTATAAGCGTAATTGTGGCATCTATATGTTTCATTTGATTGCTCGTGCCTCTTCAGGCATTCAAGTGCTTCCAGTCGCAGATTCCTTTTCTAATCAGGAAATGCTCACATTCAGTCGTATCCGTGCACATCAGTCTACAAATGAAACACTAAAAACAAGTTTGTGAAGGAGAGAAACAAAGCCATCTTCTTTAAACTACTTCGCCGTTGTGGTTCTGGCGACGAATAAAACTTGCAGTGCATCTCCGTGACGAGTTTCTGTCTTTTCTTTGTTGTGGAACAACATGTTAAAAATAACTTTTCATCAAAATGTGAAAGAGAACTTGTGTCATTTTTCAACCAATATTCCTGCATTTTTTCCGGTATAGACCTATTCGCTGACTAGAGGCCGATATCGTTGCCTCCCATGATAGCGTCAGCCATCTCATCTATCGTGTTTTTCGATGATCAGTAGTTCTTGACGTTCTTCTGCTACCGCACTGCTGTTTAAACTACGTCTACTCTCATCGTTACGTAGCTATAAGTCTGTAACAACATCTTCTTCGACATTCTGCCCTCCTGCAGGTTCCGCAGAAATGTCTCCGCCGAATTTCACTGCCACTGTAAAATAGTAACTCGAATGTTTCTTGACTTAGCTGCAACATCTTCCTCTCTCATTTTTGCCTCTTTTGCTTTTTTACGTTTTTTAGAACCACTGGGATAAGCTCTACACTTGTAAAGGTGACGATCCCTCTTTTTTCTGTCTACATTTATTTATTAATAAGCTCAATAGGGGTGCCGTATTTTCATCCCAAAAAGGGAGGACAATTTACGACTGTCACTTATTGGAGTGTATTATCTACATTTGAAGAAAGTCTACACTTACAAGTCAAATAGCAAATAGTTCCATCTACACTTACAAGTCAAATAGCAAATAGTTATCTACACTTACAAGTCAAATTATCTTCACTTACAAGTCAAATAGCAAATAGTTCCATTGATAAGTTTTAAGCAGTGAAGTACGACGTCTAGTGTTAACGATATTATAGTCAAAACACACAAAACAAAATCCTTATTGACTTCTATTTAGCCCATGAATATTTTGCAGTTTCCATAGATTTCGTAAAAATGATAAATTTTTAAGAATGAATTTTTTTAGAATGGTTTACAATATTATGAAACTGCTTAGGGGCATCGACTCGACAACCTTCCAGTTCCTGCAATGCCCTGGCGTCCATGCACTGATTTGTGTTTTTTCTAGCTGAATATTAATTATCGCCAAATAAAATCAACTCAACTTCCATGAAAGATGTTTTAAATTGCACACCAGCTTTAATAGACCAGAAACTGGTTCACATGAAAAATTCTCTTTCTTTTAGGTTTGTGGCTGCACCAAGGAAAATTCGTTCCACATTAGCGTAAAGAGCCACAACGTCGTACAATAGTAAAATTGTGCAATCTTTATCAGTTTCCTGAAGCATTCAGTGGTATCGCAAGTTGCAAAATATTTTGCCCATCTTTCATGTCCCATCATTTTACAATAAATTGCATTTGGTTGATGGTCTTTTTTGCACGAACTCAAACACGTTTTAGTATTGGTCCAACAGTTTACTTCAGCTTCATCAATAGAAACGTTTCTATCAAGCAGATACTACTCACATGGTTCATCATTTCCCCATTATTCGGTTGTTTGCAAATGAAGGAATCTAGTCAAAGCATTGAAATTCAGCATTTAGCCAGATGTGCAACACAAGACTTGTACAATTCAGATACACCTGATATGAATAAGTCACTGTCATGATCCTTGCTTTCTCTGAGTTTTCTTTGTGCTGATTTAGCTCGGCTTGATATATGAATATCTGATCGCCTCACTTGAATTCTTGCCTTCCCAATGGCAAAACACGATACAACCTCAACAATTGATGCTTTTGACTTCTCAGTATTCTGAACTTGCTCATCGAAAGCAACCACAAATGATTGCATGTCTTAATGTGTTAAACAGAGTTCGCTCAGAGAATTTCCAAAAAAGCGTTACAGAACAACAGTTTATTTGTCTATGGACATGAAGTATGGGTGAAGCTGGATACATTTGAAGCATCCTTGGCAAGCTAGGATAAAGTAATTGCCATCTGATTAAGCTGTGAGAAATAAGTTTTTGGCCCTCAATATCCACAAAGTTACAATGATCTTGTCACTCTTTTTTTGCGAACTGTGCAAATGCAGCCACACGTAATTCACTCATCTTCAAAATCATTTAATCCTTTTCTGAAAAACGGATATTGCTGATGTATTTCTTCATTTTTAAGCATTACTGATTAGCTATAATTACTAGAAACCACCACACTAAGCTATGTGCAATACACTAATCACGGTATCACGGTTCATCAGCAAAGCTAGTACAGTATAATGGAGTCAGCAGTCCGCACTCTAATGTCAAAGTCATTGAGATACTGAAAAATGATTTATCACTGTTATGCAGGGGCGGATCCAGGCAGTAAAGTTAGGGGGGCGATTTCGGTAACATTTGTTAGTAAAAGTCTCATAACTGCTTCGCTGCTACAAGAGAGATGAAGTATACATCACAACACTGCTGTGACAAAACAATGGACGACAAATGACCTTATATCGTAAATGTTGTTTTCCAAATTGTAGAAAATTGTGGTGAAAAAATTACTTTCGTAGGTTTTAGGGTGGGCGATCGCCCCAATCGCCGCCCTGGATCCGCCCCTGCTGTTATGTAACGATTAATGTGAAAGCATTGCCAGCTTTCCAGCTGAGAATTAACTCAACCAAAACATAGATTAATTAGACAACGTGCAGGCCCTCCCATAAACTAAGCTAGGCCACCAGCTCGTATCTTGTTGCAGATGAGTTAGGACAGCTTACTGTGTGTGAATACAATATATCATAGACAGTGACTGAACTGACGGGAGGAAGAGGGGCGAATCCCCCCCCCCTGGCAAGCTAAATGTGAAAACCGGACCCCCACTTAAGTTATATTTTGGTTTTAGTATTCTTTTGGTTTTCAGTAAGATGTTGTGTTTTGTATTTTCCGGACTATTTTCCGGTTATTTAAGGTTTTACTATAGCCATCCACAACCGGATTCACCATCATTTTCCAAGTTTTTTTTCTGATTGTTGGTTAGTGGGACCTGTCAGGGCTGGATTAAGGTGGGGGGGCACGGGGGCAATTGCCCCGGGCCCTCCACTCCGAGGGGCCCCCGTGATGACATTTATTTGTTTTAAATAAAATATTCGTTTGAAAAGTTGTCATGATTCAAAAGAGATACAAGAATACAAACTCTATATTCCGATGTTGCTTGAGTATCATTAATGATTTCTCTGCAAGTTTGCATTTCTGCCAGTTTTAGCAATCACTACTGAATATTAATATTTTCGGTTTTGTTCAATGCAAATATATTTGAATTTTGCTTGTAACTTTTCCTAATAAACGTTCTTTTGGCATGGATTTATCTACTCGTGCATCACGCCTACTGCACAGATGTCGCGAAAATGATACTATTTGCGTGCTCAGCAGCAAAGCTAGTTCTGCTGTGGTTGCTGTTTAGTATCAATGATTCTGTAATTTCTTGTGCAGTCTGGAGGTAACCGCAGCCGAACTACGACCTTTGTTTCGTCATAAAGGGTAATAAATTGTGGAAACGCACTTTTCCTCCGATGGCTACTATTCTTGCGTTACATCATAAACATATGAAGCTAGTCAAGCCATTTACACCACATGTTGTTGCGTGGTCCGTCAGAAAAGGTTTTTGATCAGCCGATTTGTAGAACGAAAGAGCAGAAAACGAGATTGCAGTGTTTAGCTTGCGCGATGCCGAAATCTGTTAATACCATCAGGAGCTTAAAACGGCAAAGTTTCTAAGGAGAAAAAGCGCAAGAATCTGCCAGTGTTAGCTAAAACGCCGCGACTGAAACATTTTTTTCCAGCAAAGCTTTTGAGCAGCGACGTTAAAACAGTGGCGTTAACCAGGGCACCAGAAAATGTAACCAGAGCACCAGAAAATGTAGTGCTTTTCAACAGGGGTTCCGCAAAAGATGTAATGGGGGCCCGGGAGTTTTGAGGGTTCCATGAGGGGTCTTCAATTTTAGGGGAAATTATTTCTTGATTCAGCATGTTGATGCGTCATTATGAAATTTTTTACATCACCGTGCTCCATTCAGACTCCAAGTAGGCCAGTTGGTTGTACAGGAGGTTGAGTGCAGGTGGCGGAACAAGAAATATCGACAGTTGGTGCGTCAATTGTTCATTGTTGTGCAACTACCAAGAACGTTATTGTTGCATCATAGTCATACGATGTTGCTGATGTACAGTTCACAGTGCTGTACATCGGAGTCAGGGATGTCAGGTTGACCCTTTTGGGGCCAAATTTCAGAAATGTGGTCCCAAATAACACTTGCTGGCCCCAAAATTTTAGTTTGACCTTTGGCTCTTTTCCAGGATAGATTTGGCCCCTTGCAAAAATTGGATCTGACCACGCTGGGTCCTGTCTGGAAACCATAGTTTTTCCCCTTTTTGACTAACTGATTGCAGATTTTCACCAAGTTCCTAAATATTGAAGGTTTTCGATTAGAAGATTTTGTTAGGTTCCTTAGAGTTTCTGAGTTAATGTGAAAGCAAGTTCATCAGAATACCCAGGCTGTGTTACTTGCTGCAATTGCAGAGGTAGCAGTGAGAACTGTTACGTTACCTAACTTATACTATTATTTATAGGTGGTGCACATGTTTGTTGGTTTTGTTAAGATTGTTGTTGATCACTTTAGTACTTATCGAGGATGGTAAATTTATCTCAGTTTATGGCTACACATGGAAATTAAGTAGTTCTGTTACGATCTTTTATCATGTGCTTGTTTTGCTGTTGAGCGACAACTGTGATTGAGGAACACTGCTATTTAAATTGCTAAGTATGGGTTCGTATGACTTTGTAACTGCTGATAAATTTGGAAAAAATGGTTGGCCCTTTGTTGGCCCCTTGTCTTAGAATTTGGCTCTTTTCCGGGCTGGATTTGGCCCCTTGGCAAAACGTAGGTCTGGCATCCCTGATCAGAGTAGTTGAGAGTAGACTACGGACTAGAGCTGCTGTTCAGCCTTTGTGGAAATAAAGAAAAACAGTGTGAAACCCAACTTTTTACCATTTAGTCAAGCCAGATGAAGCAAAATAGCATATTTTCTTATGTGAAGCGAAATAATAACAACAGCGAAGGTGTGGACGGTAATGAGCAGTGTAGTTCCAATGTGAAAGAGGCGCCTGATCCAAAACGGACCAAATGTAATTCAACTGCCAAGTTAGAAAATGGGACGACACATACTTGAGATACGGGTTCTTTTTGCGAAGTTTTGAATGTGGGTAGATACATTCCAGAAACGCAAGAACAACTGAGTCATTTAATTTTTTTATTTTTAACTTCTGTAATAACTTTATTTGTTGAAGTGTCTCAAAAAGAAATATTTGATTTTCTTACAAGTAATTCGTGTTTTTTAGTTTTTGTTAATGTTCCATGACAAACGCGAAAGTATGATTCCATGACGAATTCCATGACAAACGCGAAAGTACGGTTCCATGACGAACGCGAAAGTATATCAGGGGCTCCATGATGACAAAAAGTTTGAACAGCACTGATGTAGGTGAAACTCACGACGTAAGTTTCGAAGCACCTTTCACACTCAGACTGGCTGGCTATATTGACATGTTATTTTTCCGGTGTTTTGTTTGTAATCTTTGGTTTCTGTTTGTTCGGGTGAATGTTGTGTCTTGCGGAGCCACCCTCTATCCCTGGGGTTCCCAACCTTTCTCTGACCATGTACCCCTTCAGCATTTCTACAGAGAGAATGTGCCCCTAAAATTTTTCATGACAAAATATTGTAACATGACTAATCATAGATATACTGTATTTAACAATAAGCATATATAATGATTTTTGAAAATAATATTCACTGATATATGTACAGTATAAATATTTGGAAATAAATAAGATATAAATGTAATTTTCGCTTCTGTTGCTAACCTTATATGTACGCCTTCAGATAGGCAAATGTACCCCAGGTTGGGAACACTGCTCTAGCCTATGGAAATATTTTTTCTTAGTAAGAATACAATGTAATGTTTACATCATAATCTTTCTTCTCGAAGCTAACTATATGTGCAGCTGAGTATCGTATTTATTTGGTTGCAAGTCGCGGCTTATAAAGTTTTTTCATCATTTCATGCGTCTCACAATCGAGGGCAGCTTACATTTTATATTTCTGTACTTTATCGAAAGGTTTAGATGACGTTCTGTCTTTCCTTGGCTACGTTTTGTCGACCAAACTCTTCTTTCGCGTCCGATTTCCTGCAGCATCACGTGCACATCCGTCACATGAGGCATTATGATGAACAGGAGGCAGTTTTAGTGGTGTAAGCATCATTAATACGGGAAATGCACGAGTACGCGAACGTCGCGAATGCATCTCAGAGGCTTAGATAACCTATATTCAAGTGCCGTTTACAATCAAGGGCAGTTTACATTAATTTTTAACATCATTTCGTGCGGCTTGCAATCAAAGGGGCCTAAGAATCGAGCAAATTCGGCAGACACATAATCGACTACCGGAAAAAGCAAACGACAGGTTGCGAATCAGCGAAAACAAATTTTACAAACGATGACGTCGTGAAATACGTCGTAGGGGCCCTCCAGTGAAAATCGCCCCGGGCCCCCCTACCCCTTAATCCGGCTCTGGGACCCGAACAGTGGCTAGTGGGTGCTTTTAACTAAGTTTTCCACCCTGGCTCAAACATCTAGTTACCCTACTGATTATAGCTATGTAAAATAAGAAACGCAAAAAGGAGGACATTTTGACGTTTTTGAATGTGCTCTTTAGAATATTTCATTTCTCGTGAAAAACGTACTTTGTCGTGTAGGCTACTTCAAAAAGAGAACGTATGGTAGCACTACTTAACAATGCTACTCATTTGCGACTTGAGCAGACGCAAAATCTACCAGAAACGAGTAGAGACGTAAGCTAATGCGTTCTGCGCGGCTTGGTCTTGCATTCACTAGATTCACATACCTGACCGTTGACCGACTTTCAGCAAACAATAAGTGTAATCATAGGTGCAGGAGCAGGCAAATTTTTGGGGGTGCGAAGGATTTTTGCCCGAATTTCCTCAAACTTGCCCGAAAAATTATTTTTTTGTGCATGAAGACTGCATTTCGGATGACCTCCAAAAAAAAACGTCTTCGTGTGATTTTGGGCGCCATTTTTTCAAATGAAAGCACGTTGGGCGCGATTTCTTTCAAATCACATACATTGGGCGCCATTTTTGCTCGTAACTGCAGGGAGTTTGCGAAGGTTTTCACAGATTTTGCCCGGATTTTCAGGGATTTTAACCGGGTTTCAACCAAATCAAAACTTTTGGGGGTGCGCTTGCACCACCTGCACCCCCGCCTCCTACACCACTGGGTGTAATAGTTATTTCGTCATAATATCAAATAGTATTCAAGTGAGCTACTATCCATAGCGTCTACAAAAGATTTTCCTCGGTAAAAATATCTAAGTGGCACACACATGCTGCACATATGGCTAAACTCGTAAACATGGTGGAGGCCCCATTTGGTGGGAGCCTCTGGGCCCCTTACACCCCTAAATCTGGCGCTGGACTCTACTAATATGAAGTAGATGCCCTGCAGCATACTAGTTTCCCACAGTATGCAAAAGCACGTAAATGAAATGTTTTTTTACTCAAACTTCCCATCCATACAGTTGTTCATCAACTCTCACATACTGAAACACGACGTTACTGGAAATAATTTGTTGATTTTATATATGTATTTGATGTGTTTTCTATGACGTAATAAATTTTCTTTGTACACTCAACAACCTATAAATATGATTTCATTAGCATTGCTAAAATTGTCAAAACTTTTTGCCCAATTTTTTAAAGATTTGTCCACATTCCCAACAAATCAAAACTTTTGGGGTGAGTTTGCACCCCCGTCGCCTACACCACTGATAGGAATTGAAGCAATTTTTCCTCAGTAAATCGCATGAGTTAGGTAACATCCTGGAATGTCTAATAATTTAATAAAAAATGCAGCACTCCGGAACAGCGAGGTATTGTGGAATTCGTGGCTTTTAGCTCCAAGTTGACAATTTGAATCTATATTTTTACAAGAGCGCTGGCACAAATATTAACTTGTTTTAAAATCTGGGGCGTTTTTGGTGTTATCGTGGGGTTTGTGCTTGTAGCTGTGGTGTCACAGTTCCGGTCTTCGTACGCAAAACCACGGTCAGGAATTGCGACAGTGGCGTCCAGCAAAGGATTGTTGCGCGCGTCTTGTGCTTTTGAAGAAAAAGCGCACTTCTCATGGACCCTCCCAAATCGTCGCAAATTCGAAATGCGCTAAATTTCGCACACAAAAGTGAAAATACAAGATGGTCACTTTCACAGATTCTTTTCAGGTAGGAGAGTACGGTCTGCCGATAATGCCATCTCCCTGTGGCCAGCAAAACCACGCTCGATTTCTTGAAAGTTCAGTAAAGTGTTCGTGCACGTTCGCTCGAAGAAAAGCGTAATGTGTAACGGCAATTGTTTTCAAGTATGTACTTTCCACGATGGGTGTAAGCAAGGAATCGATCAGCAAATTTTTAATAGGAAATCGATTTCACGTAAAATTACGCATCCTCAGTCCTGAAAATTGCAAGCAAAGCTTACAGGTGAAAAGTTGAAAGGCTGAAGTAACAGCAGAGAAAAAACAAACTCAAGACTACAGTTAAAATTTCGTAATACAAGCTCATAAATCAAAACATCTTAACAAACTGACTGACGTCAAGAATACTAGTGGCGACAAAAAAAAACTGACTCATGAAATAAGTGTTTACTCAAAAATTAAGAAGACGTTTACTCAAATAAATAAATGACTGAAACATCTAACTAGTTGATGCTAATGGCTGAAAAATTTCTCCAACTAAAAACTAACTCTTGGTGAAATGACTAACATGTAGAACTGTTCAAATACGTTTGTTTTTTGGGTATTACTAGCTCTTATGTCAGAGTAACTGCGCGCTTTATATTCTTGAAGACTTCTATGGCTTATTTGTGCCATCTGTCCTGACGAACACCTGCCGTTCGGTAGCTGAAAATTCGGCGTCATTTTTGAGTTGTACAGCAGTTGAACATAAAATTTTATGATTGTGAAATAAAGTGTTCACGGAAAAAGCAAGTTTCGCGTCGTGCAATGTTAATTGTCAGATCGAGCTAAAGGCTCTTCGCGCAAAACCTTGGTTTACGCTTGTGAAGTACTGAATGGAAAAGTAGTTAGATGTTCAAGGAAGCGCAATGAACTATATTAATTCCGAAGGACTGTGTGGGAATCTAGGTCTTGCGAAGATGGTTGTCGGAATAATTTTTTCCAATGGGGGATCAACAGTGATGAAATTTCATTTTGCCAACACGAAATTAAGAGAACAACTTTCCTCTACTAAAAATTTAATAGGAAAATATCAAATTTTAAAACCCAGTGGGGAAAGACCCCCTGCCACCCCCTTCCGAGTACCGACGCCCATGGTGGCGAAGTGTTTTCTTTGTGACATCCCTGTCCTGCATGGATGAATTTTACATTATTGCCTTTTATTCGCGTTTCCTTTTCCACACCTATATACGGCTATATATACCTATATACGACAATGCGCAGGAAGCTTATTTGTATCCCATAACAGCAAACATTATCTCAGTGACAAGCGAAACATTCTTTAAGATTGACATGCATGGCTCGACCTCAACGCGAATGCCTTGCGATACAGCAATTGCAGACAACGAACTCGTTGAATGTCATGTTTGACAGCCACCCAGAGCTGTAAACATGTTTCCCAATTTTCTGCGGCAGTCGCGAATAGAGCCGGTTTTGACAGCTATTGCAAGTGAGCATGAGGACTTTGCACTCTGCTAAGCCCCAAGTAAATGGACTTTGTTTATAACGTCATAAAATGTTGCATGTAGCGTGCGCTACCGGCAGTGGAAGATCTCTTTGCAAGGAAGATCTGATTGAATTTTGCCGATGTCTGGCGTCGCACTGCCTGAGTCACGATGTATGGTTTCCCAACTCTGAGACCGCCGACTCATTTGAGTCAGCGGAAGGCTCTGGGGGAGTCCGCAAGCACATTTAAAAATGGGCAAAAACGTTTGTTTCAATGCCTTCAAACAATAATAATTTCATCAGATTTATACGATCGAAGTTTTCGTTCGTACAGCGTTTGTTACGCACACTCCCTCTTGTTCCGTTACAATGCACGACGTGCACGTAGCCCGCGCGAAAAATTCTACTGCTCCATATGGTTTTTATACTTTTTGATTCTGTGTAGTGACAGAGAAAAAAACGAGAAAGTGAAATCGCAGTCATTATTATGCGGTGCAAGAAAACACTGAAAATGTTGGATGACAGGCAACCACAATGTATAAGCACAAAAATATTTCTGAATGAAGACCCTCAATAGCATAATTATTTTCGGCCAAGGTTTTGCCACGCACATGCATTTTCGTGGATGCGAATGACAGTCAACGGTAGCATTTTACTTTCAAAGTAAACTTTAACTTGTTACGACCGTGATCATGATTGTTTGCATTGCCTATTTGTTGCTTTCTGTTTAGATCGTACTCTGTGCGCAGAAAAAGCTTGATTGCAGATAAAGTCTGTTGACATTGTGTGTTCAATTCAATTCTTGTGTAAAAAATCTTTTCTTGCGCTGAAAATCACATCTTGTGCTGAAAATCATTGCTTGTGATTGTCGTGTGAAATTTTGTTGCTTTGTGACTACAATTGAAGCTTTGGAGGCAAAAAATAGCTTAATGCACAAAGAAGTTGCATAATTTGTAATCTTTCTTGTTTTTGCATTTGGAAGTTGTGAGTTTGGGTGAGTCGCTTGACTGTTCAATTAAAAAAGTTTGGTTGTGAAATTAAGTAAGGTATAACATTTGAACAGAATGAACTGTGAGAAAACAGCAGATTGTTTATCAAGGTTCAGATCGGCCCTATGTGGTGTCTCACACAAATATTGACTAAACTTAAAATGCTCGCAGAGGCAGCTATAAAAGTATCATGTATTGTAGTTCGTCATGGCAGGCCATCCCTTCTTTCAAAGAGGTAGAAACGCCGATCAACATGTATCAGAATTTCAGAAGACCGACATGCCCTTGCCTTTCTAACACCATATTATATCTATGATAGCTCAAGCATAATTTCTGCAGGTTTTCCACGCAGCACTGCAGCCTTTGCCAAAATGGTGGAAAATCGACGGTTTTTGGGAAGAGTGTCCTCCTATGTTCGAGGCTTGGCGTTAGTGGCAATGTGCAAATGGCTATGAAGCCTCGGTCATTATTTCGTGGTTATGCAAATTGTTGCATTTAAAGCATTGCGACGTAACAATTTTCACCAAACCTGTTGGCGCTGTAAGTATTCCACGCAGCAACGCGTACATGTTGAAAATGATAGTTGCTTGTGCATGTTCTGCACAATTTCGAGCTGTAGTCAGATCATATTGATTTTGATTTTTGGACTTGCGTGACACGCGCTGCAATGAACTTGTTCGAAATTAGCATAAAACACAGTTGTCTGGTTGAAAAAAGCATTTTACCCCACATCTCCACCTTTGCTGTAAACAGTCCGGAGATTTTGTCTCAAAGTCGTCGGCCACCTTTCGAAATTACTGCTCACAATGCTTTTCTTTCTGAATCACTTGTGGCCAAAACTACATCCTGGCAAGTATTGCCGTATCAGCCCAACTCTGCCCCCAACCCAAATGCTTACAGGAACCCCCTAATGGTGATGTATATAAAAAAAGTTTTCGAGGTTATGCTACGTCTCGAGGCCGAATGACCTCCAAAACAAAATACCTTAATTGCAGACACAATTTTGGCAGAATCAGGTCCGTAGCGAGGTTTTAAGGTTTGGTGGGGGCAAAATACATTTTAAGGGGGGAAAGATTTAGATTTTTATCATATGTTTGAAACAAATTTTTCTGAGCACAACAAAATTTTGGGAGGCACAAAAAATATTTGGGGGTAACTGCCCCCGAATGCGCCCCCCTGTCTGCGGGCCTGGGCAGAACCGTCGCCAGAAAGTCTTCCATTGGGGGCCTTCATGTTGGTGCAGGGGGGGTAGACATTCTGAAAATTTAGTTTTAATTCACAACATGAACAGCATTTGCAGATTGTGCAAATTAATTATAAATATTTTCCCACAAATACGCATAATAGGCTCGTAGTTCCCAACTAAAATTTTTTGAACGAGCTTAGCAAAAGGAATTGGGTCGTAAATCATTGTCATTTAATTGACGACAATTATTTAGAGATGTCGTGATGAAATGCAAATGCAAAAAATTTGCAGGAAAGCAGAATCAATCCTATCGTTCAGTTATCAAAACATTATTACCGAAGGAGCAAACATGAGGCAGGTCAAAGCGTTTGCGCCGCGATGAACGTTTTTTTTCATTGACGCAAATTGAAAAACTTTACCATGAGCTTAAGTGAAATATGCTTATAAAGCGTGCACATTGGGCTTTTTACTGGCTGAAATGCGCATGCATAAACCTTGCTGATGTCTGGACTGTTAATCTCCTGGTGCATGGCACATCTTTAGATTAATAACATTTTGTATCTCAAATCGCCCTTAAAATGCTAACAAATATAGACTAAGGCCTACGTGGGCCTTTGGGACAACCCCTAAAATAGACTCTTCTAACTACAAAATTAACTCCATCTGTCTGTCTGAACAGCAGGCTGCGCAAAAGCGTAACTTTAGTCGTAAGCACCAAAGGATCTTGCTTCTATGCAGTACAAAATAAGAGAAGACTACCTGGGCTAGATATAGTGAATTTTTTTTATAACAATCACTTCACAAAATACGTTTATCAAGTGACAGTCTGACTTCTGGGCGTATACAACTAGGCATGTAGGCAGGGCCGGATAAATGAACGCGGATAAAGCAGGACCGTAACCAGCTTGGGACACCAGGTGTGGCGAAGAGTTTTCTGAGAGGGGCCCAAATTTTTTAAACTCCGTCCAATATTTTTAAACTATGTCCAACAGACTTTTCCAGGGTGGGCGAAAAAACATTTTTGGGGGGATTCGCCACCCTCGCCCCCCATGTTGCGGTCCTGGGGCAAAGTTGTGACCGCGAGGCCCCCGACACGCTTAGCGTAGTTGGCTTATATTCGCTCCCTTTGCCTGCAGAGGCAGGTTGCGAAACTTGGTAGCGGATTGCTGTACTATTGGTCGTTGTTGCGTACCAATAAACGGCAGTAAAACTTTACATATTCACTTCAAGTTACGGTAGTAGGCGTTTTGGCGCATGAGACCAGGGCCTCCCACTGAGGGTTTTTTCCACCCAGATCTGGTTTTTAGTCGACCTGTGTGTCTAGGTTATTATGAAAAATCGCGTGAAATTTGTTTTTTTTGAAATGATAAACTCATCAGCAACTTCAATGTGTTCAATAATATAAAGATAACTTTACATTACAGTGTTTACATGCGCACATCAGGTGATAAAGTGCGCATATCCGATGAAGCAGAACGTGTTTAATCGGTTTCATGTTTTCATGTAAGATCATTGTCATGGTTTCATGCAGTGGTGTGTTTAAGGAAAGGCAAGCGAGGCACTTGCCTTTGCCCCTCTTTGCAACTGTAATGTGTAAAGTATCTTTCTTTCACAGGGGCCCAACAGCAACTGTAATGTATAAGTAGGCTACTTTGCTTTCAAGCAAGGGGCACTCAACAGCAGTTGTAATGTGTAAAACGTTGCTTTGAAAGGGGCACAAAGTAACTGTAATGCATAAGCACTTTTCATTCAAAGGACCCCCTAGGCCCTAACTTCCGATTTCTCGTGCTTCGTATTTCAGTTTCGGGGATCGAAGCTTTCTCTGGGGGACTAAGTGGTGACGGACTGAATTTTGGGCCCCCTGTGGCAGCGTGGGCCCCCCTTTTGGGGGGTATGGAGTGAAGCTGATACGGCACTGCTGGCAAGGAATGCAATTCCCAACCTTACTTGAAAGTCCGGTGTAAAAGCATTGACAATTAGGGTTTATTTTAGTTTCAATCCACACCGTGATCCAGTTAAAAGCCACAATTGGAAACTTTTGAAAAAAGCTACTGACCAACCGCGGAGGCGAAAGGCGCCTTTTGCAAATACCTAAATCAATAAAACAAACTAACTTTTTAGGTTTTGAGTAAGCATAAGCACATAGAGAAAAGACTGAGAAAAAGCAATGTGTTGTTTTAGCCTACTTAGTAAACGTCTTCCGGTGATTGATCATTTCTGTTCGTGTGATATCATCCTTTTCCACCACAGCAGTCAGATTGAATGCCTGAAAGACATCAAAGTCCAATTTACAAAACACGGCTACACGCGTTTCAAAAATAGATTATAATCGAAATTCGCAACAGTTGCCCCCGTCAATGGGATTTTAGAGAAAGGTCACTATTATGCTGAAACGACAAAGTGTGTTTTGATATGAAGTGAGCTTTGTATGACGCAGCTGCCGGTTGAGGAACACTTCTCAAAACTCTAAGTGGGGTTGGGAAATGATATATTTCGGAAAGTGCTTTGAAAATTGAAATGAGTGTATTGTGTAAGGTTCCTGTCACAGCTCCGGACCACACAGTTCAATTGGCCTGAATGACGTTCATATCAGATTGATGTTTTCGTCACAATTAATGCCAATGAAAACACTATGCGTTTGTATAGAGGTGGATGGCAACCACGCCCGTTGTTATTGAATCTATCCGTTACAAAACAAGGACAAATAAAACCAAACGTGATTAAATCTTCAGAATTCAAAAGAACAATCAAAAGACGTAGACAGAGATTAGTGACCGTCGCCCAGCAGCAGAACCTTGGTATGAGCACCACGGGGGCAAACACTTGAGGTGCTCTGCGGTAGGAATCCTGATGAATACGTTGACCTGTTGTAACAAGTAGCAGTGATTTTGCCTGAAATTCTAACGTGCACTGAATTTGATGAAATTTCACTAACACGTGTGATCTATGTCGAAACAAATCAATGATAAATTTGTGTTGGCCATTATCGCAGAAATAGTATAGCATAAAATGCAAAGTCTTGAACCGTTGCCAAGAAGTGCTGGTAAAATTAAATGACAGAAACCCATCGCACACCTACACTAGTTTTAGAAAATATCATATTCAGCTCATGAACTTCACAGATTAAGTTAAATAGGCTAGTTCTCAAGGAAGCCTCGGCGATTGTCAAAAGCTAAGTTAGGCCATGGAGAAGTAGACGGAACGAACAAATGGACTTGGCGACGAACTACGCTTAACGTTCCTCCAAATGCCAAAAGAACAGCTGGCCCTGAAGTTAGCATCATGGCAGGATAAGTAATTTGACTCCAAACGTGCGCAAGGGATTTGATACATCTAAGATTAAGCTTGCCAGTGAGGCTAGCATCAGCGAGAGACGGAAGTGCTTGATCAACGTATTCCGGAGACTCGGTTTGGATCACTTGTATTATAATCAGGTGTCTAACATTGTCTGGAATCAGGCCGTGCTTTACTTCAGCAGGTTGGACGTGACTCGAGTCACTTACTATAATGTTGAACTCCATTTGGTTTATTATAAAGCACTGGAAAAAGTAAATAATTATTTTTGCCTGAAAAAGCTTGAACAAAAAGTTTCAGCAGCCAGCACATGACTCATGGTGCCTATAGCAACGGCTATTGATTGAAATTGCACTCAAAACGCATTGGTGCATGAACTTCATTTCCATGCAGCCGAAACATCGGGTTCGAATTCACTTTATGCTTTTTTTATCACTTGATGCGCAAAAGCGCGAACCGGTGAGTGAGGTGTGAATATGAGAATTGTCAATTACACCACATAGGTTCCTTTTCGAAAAGCGTTTTCGTTATCAAACAAATAAAGAAAATTTGCGAGAATCGCATCTACTCCTAATATTACGTCTAAGGACTCGCACTGGCTGATATCGAAAGAACATGGTTTGGATTCGACTCAGAGTCGGCAGACCTTGAGATTCCAATTCGAGTCGAATTTTTGATCCACGACTCCTTTCCAGTTGTACAAATGCTCGTAGCTCAGAACAAGCCAGAATTGACAGAAGGCTAAATGGTTTGGTCACGCAATTTTGATGTAGCTGTCAGTCTTAAACACAAGTGACTAATATACTGATGTCTAGTCAAACCTTCCGAATCGAACAAGACACTGAAAAGAACACGAAGATTCGAATTGAACATCACACTGAAGATGAAAGCTAACTACAAAATTTGAAATCATATTAATAAGCATGTGCGCACTGATCAAATGTCTTTGTGGCGTAAGCAGCAGCAGGTCGTGTATCTCTGGAAGAGCAGGACATATTGTTATTTGTTATGTATAATGAGCATAGCAGTACTAGGCACAAAAGCAATAACTCTGCAGTCAAAACTTTTGGTAAAATGTGGGCAAAACTAGTAAAATTCTGCGAAAACTGAAGTTTTTTTGAACTATTTCATAACGCTTTTTTTAATTCAGTTTTTTGGAACTTGAAAAAGTGTTTACTCCCGTGTTTTTCCAACCAAAAGTGTTTTTTCAGTTTATTATCACAAAGCACTTCCAAGCATAATAAGTTAGGGTGGTGACGCAAGTTATGCCTTTAGACGTGATTAACGAGACAGCTGTTGTACTCACGGGTATAGCTATACTTAGTTAAAGATATTGTACGAGGATGCAGTAAGTCAGTAAGTGCAAAAGGCTTCTTATCATGAGATTAACTTGGAAGTGCTGTTGCCGTCTTTTAAGCAATTAAGCAATTTTTCATTTTTACGAAATGTTAATTGGCATGAGTTTTGCTTTCGGGAGAGGCCATCTGTAAATTAGCGAAATCTCTGCTTTCAGTAAAAGCTTTGCAGACAGTGTTATGACTTAACCGCTTTACTAATAAGTGGAGGCAGAGCATTTCAATTTATCTTGTTGAGGTATCATGTGGCCGCGTCAGTTTGTAGACAACTGGTTTAGAAAAGCGAGCACGTGGTTGCCGAAAACATAAAGTATACGCTGGGGATTTGGAAAATTCCTAAAAACGAAACAAAGCATATTTATGGAAAACTTTCCACAAAAACGTTCTATAAATAGTACGAAAGTATCGAATAACGTGCTGCAAAGATTCGCTTTAGGCAGAATAAAAATTGCTAACATTCTTGATAGCGTTTTAATTGAATCACATCTGCAAATTTAACATGTATAATTGCAATTATAACATGTCTTCCCAAAGTATCCACAAAATTGAGCAGTCATAAACAAAATTTTTGTGGTGAAAATAATAATTTAATAGCTTGTGTTCTTCTCAAGAGAAAAAAGGAGTAGTTGTGAAACATTAGAAGCATTTTTTTTCAAATAGTTTTGTTTTGGAAATGGAATAAAAAAAAACACCGGAGTGGATAAGAATGACAGCTCTATATTCACGCGAACGGAAGATTGCCAGCAAATGAATGGAAACGATGTATTTTTTTGTCAGCTGGTAGTAAGTAATGCTTAGAGGACATAACTCTACAAAATTGATCCATTGCGAAAATTCGCTTTTCAATATTATACCTCGGTTTTACGCTTCTGATGTCCAGTAAAATTAATCTAGCATTTTCACGCTGGGTGTAACAGCACGTGGCGATTGATTTAAGAGGCTTGAGGTTTGTTATTTTAAAGTCAAAAGGGTGGATGGTGTCATGCTGATACTTGTTTTTTTCCACTACTTAACCAAAGTATATGTTTTGGACCAGGGTTCTGTTTATAAAGCCAAACACTTGTATGAGTCTCCTTCAGAGGCACCAAAGGTAAAAACTTGTCTAAATTTTTACATGTAATTTAAAATTTTATTCAAGTTCGAAATAATAAGTCTAACTTTTGATGAAAATTACTGAATATTAATTTTTCGTGTGTAATTTACGGCTGATACACGCGACCTCCCATAGAAAGATTGTCGTACGAGCCAAAAGGGTAACAAAGTCCCACACTTCAACTTGGGCTCGATGAAGAAAAGCGAGTGCTTATATAAATAACTAATGTTAGGTTTTCCAGGAGACTGAGTTGGTTGAGGTCGAAAAGGTCCGAAAAACAACGAGTTCGTTTGCCACGGCGTGTGGGATCAACCGGGTTCAGCTGCCACGTATTTGGATAGCAGAGCTGCTGTCAGCTCTCGCCAGTATATACCTTTTCAAGTGAGCGTGCCGGAACGCCGAACGCTCTTTGCTTTGGCCTCATAAAACTAAGAACTTCTCTTTGAGGAGACGCTTTCAGTTGGTTGGTTGAAATGCAGTGTCTGTAAGATTGCCGCACGGACTACCTCATAACCAAAAGAACTCAAGGTTGTGTTTCTGACACCAACACGTCGTTCCGTGTGCGGTGGGCAATTGGAAAGTGAAACTGGCAATGACAGATTAGTTTTCATTCGGTATCTAACAGGTTGCTGAGTGGCATGCTTTCATTTACCAAGGGGTAGAGTTGTTTTAACGACAGTGTGTAGAAAAACTAAGGCGAGGAACAGCGGACTGAGGTTTACTGAAGATGTAGGCCTCCAAGGGCTAAACACGCTTTCTTCAATATTAGAGCAACAAGGAAAATATCAAAAATTATGACTAAAGTACAATAGCTTTGTATTTATCGATATCTCTTCATTTAGTTGTTCACGTTATTTATTTTGCTGTTTTTTCTGTCGTCAAATGCAAAACTATGTACAAAGTGGGCACCATTACACAGGTACTTAACAGTTTATTTCAAGGCTGCAATTTGCTCGTGGTCTTACTCATAAAATCATTTATAACCACAAACATTAAGAACGACAACAGCGAGGTCAAGCTGATAAATCAGCTGGCTCAGCTGATTTTGGTTGAATTTGGTGATCTTGTGAAAGTTGTGTACAACGATGCATTGCGTTGATTGACTGAAGTTATTTTATTCAGCAATGCGTACAAGATCACTGCTTCAG
>Ga0210059_1002354_pt1 | contig 29567 bp, 20 predicted proteins | sample Ectturendosymbi2_FD_188042 | JGI IMG/M metagenome (GOLD analysis project Ga0210059, IMG submission 188042) | Ecteinascidia turbinata endosymbiont from Florida, USA - Sample 2 (SPAdes) (version 2) | ecosystem: Host-associated > Tunicates > Ascidians > Unclassified | place: Key West, Florida...
TGTGAGCTTTCTGCAAGGTTCTAAATTCTCTCAGTCTATAGGACTGGTTTCTTGCAATTAATGGGTGCTGTTTGACCCAATTTGTAAAATTTTGACGTCCTTGCTGTATTAGTCGATAAATTTCAGTATTATGTATGATTCCTTTTGTGATTTGATTTCGATAAATTGTATCGTTTCTCAGAGAAGGTATATTTTTCGATATTTTCAGTGCTTGAAAAATTAGTTTCCGAGAGTTATATTTTTCTATGGAGCGTTGTGTTTTTCGAGCATTTTGACTCATAATTACTTTTCTGTTTTCAATAGATCTTCTCGTGGTTGTAATTTGTTGCTCAAGAAGTTGTCTATTAAAAGAAAACATGAAGTTTTCATATCTTTGTTGTCTGTTTGCCAAGTTGGCTGTTACTCTTGAGTGTGTGGCGATAGCATTTGCCAATTAAAGTTGCTGTATTTGTCACTCAGTAACTTGGTCTTCCACTTGATTCAACTGTAACGTGGATCGACTTTTAAAGTCTTCAAATTTGTCATTTAACATATCATTATATGTTTTTATTTGAACTTGGAATATGTTACTTACTAATGCATCTACTAGGACAGAGATTAGCACGACTACTGTAAGAGTAGCTTCTCTCTTTGTCCTAGGTGTTTCGTGATTTTACGTTACATTTCCATATGTAGTATGATTATTTGGTGGGAAACACGCATTAGCATAAGCAATTAAAGGTTTGTTGTATTGTGTGTCTGGAAGAATTCCAAAATTTTTTTGCTAATTTTAAAGATCCTACTGCACTTTTTACGTGACTCTGTATCGGTCGAGATGAATTTATATTGTCTCATTTAACCCTGAGAAAGTTTTATAGAATCTTGCTATTATATGTGCGGTTGGAGAGGAGATATCGCGAATATAAATGCTTTCTACAGCATTTATCCTTCTATCTATCAGCGAATTTTTGATATAAGCATTTCGGATGTTATATCGTCTTTTTCTGGGTGTTTTGATTTTGATTACTTCAATTCTGTTGTTTTTATGTGGGATTTCTCCGGACTTTAAGGTGGTTCAGTTAAATTCGGGATTCCAGGTAATTTGTCGTGTAATTGGACATGTGCAATGTTGATCAAATTCTTGAATCGAATTGTAATACCTTCCTTGTGGGAAGTATTGCTGAGTGTAAGTTTTGTTCTGGAAACCTACTGAACCATTTTGCGGAGATTTAGTGACACTATCGATTTTTGAAAAGTCGAATACGTGTGTCATTAGTGTATGTATTGGAATTTGTCTGCTTACCTGTTGCTGTCTTGGGATGTGAGTAGTTTCATTTCATATCCCAGCGGTGTAGCGTCTGGTCCAGAAAGGGACTGGGATATGCAGGATTATCAATTAACGTTAAGATAAAGGTTATGTAGAGAAACATGATGTTCTTTAGTTGTTGTGTTGCTAATAGCAATTGTTAAATAAATTACAAATTATGGGCAAATGATGTAACATGTGCTCGTTGTTTTTGAGCTGAGTCGGCCTTGAGTTTGCGTTATAATATCAAACTTTCAAGATGCACGTTTTTGGGAATCACGAGTTTTTGATTGACTGCCAAATGTGTTAAGTAAAGCTTGATTCCTTGGTTGATTGCTGCGTGATTCTTGTTGAAAATATTGGTGTAACTTCGTGACGGAAAAAATTTTGAAATTGTTATTGTGGCAAGTTGTTACACTGACGCCAGGTTTATAGAAATAGACGCAATAGTTGCTAGAAGTTATAATGTGAAAGGGCTCACATCCTTGTGGAGTGTGCCAGATGTTTCGTCACAAAACGTGTGGGATTTCGCACTCGAAACTCTTATTTGGTCGAGTGCCATTTGACATGTGTGGTGTCAAAATGCATACTGCAACAAAAAATTGGCGGGGTCTGAGTTGACAAATCAACGACGGTTGGTATTGCGACGCTAAGTTCGCTTCATGTTGGACTTACAACACTGAATTTCGCGTCGGGTTAGTTGCAGATAAATGTTTACATTCAATTATCGTTGGATAAGCCATAGCGAGAAGTTGATGAAGTTTGTCTTCATGCGTTGTATTTTATTCGTTGTCTTTTGTTTTTAGGAGTTTAGACCTGATCCCTTCGATTCCTGAGGTCTAATTTGTTTATGGAATCGTCTTGAAACAAAAAGTGGAGATTAAGATCTTTTTGCCGTAAGCAGTCAGTTTAAGAATTTAAATTCATCAGACTATTGTAGTTAGATTATCTGTATGTGATATGTATGGCTTGCTGAGTTTAGTGCATGAATTATTTCAGTAAGAGTTTATATGCAGTGTAGTAGTGATGTGTAAAGCACCAAGATATACGCCTCTCGGGAAGACTACTTGTTGTGTTGTAGCCAGGCGAGTTAATCTTATCTTGATACCATAATCTGTGGCCACCTTATCGTTAACTAATAGATCACGGTATTTCCGTGCGGGCATGAAGTGAAAGTGCACTCCGTTATTCTGAATGACATGAAGACCAGGTATGTGTAGAAATTTTGCATCATCTTAGGCACGAGTCAGCATCGGCGTGGCATGGCCACGCGACTCGCGCCAGAGTTGTTTGGCTACATATCTTCGTGTTGTTTTAATGATGATCTTCTGATCCGCGTGAAGCCATTGTATGCAATGTGGGTCTAGAATGCCACAGACAACGCGAGCTGCGGTAGGGGTCAGCTCATAGGTAATTGCTGGCTTATATGGTGTTTTTCGTCCTATTAGAGGTCTGGGTCTTTGTTGAGACTCATTCCTCCGTTGTGACCGGCTGACTTGAGCCTCGATGGATTTTGTCAAGCTTGTGATCCAAATTTCGCAAGGTTTGATGTGTGTTACGTGATTTGCCTCTGGTTCTCTGAGTTTTCCTTTCTTGTGGCTCTGGTGTGTGTAGTGTATCTGATATCCCGTCTTCTAAGTCGTGGTGATCATTCTGTGTGTCCGTCCATCGGATTGATGTTGAGGTAGGCGTGGTTTTGTTACCAGTATTATCTTCCAAAAGATTATCATTTAATTGTAAAAGTTCTAAGTCTGGAATGTGTTCAGCCATAATTTAGTTTCTAAAATAACTGTGAATGGGCGAAAAAGAAAAAAAATGTGCAACATTAAAATATCTGGTTAATATTGGCTTAATATGGTATAAATAAAACTGCTTGCTTATGGAACTAGGGTATGAGGAATGAAACTTATGTATGAAGCTTAATAGAATGGCTGGAAGGTTGCATTTTTCCAGGTTGTTCAAATGGTTGCCAGTGAATTGTTCCAATTCGTTGTCCGACATGGATGAGTTTGTCCTTCATGACTTGAAAATAGAGAATCGCTCCATTGGAAGTCCAATCTAATTTTGTCGCTAGAATGTTAGGTCCTGGTATGAATCGGATGCTCAATCTGGTGTCTGGTTTGAGTAAACCTTTTAAATGCAAGCCAATTTGACCCTTGGTATAGCGTGTAGTAAATATGAGAGAAGTGATGAGAATTGAGTCATCAACTTTCGACATGCAAGATGCCGAATTTTCTGTCAGTTCCAATCCGTTCATTATTATGTTTTTTTAAGAGAAAAAGCTGTTACTTAACATAAAACAGAAATCGTTTGCGTGGTGACTGTCCGACAAAGTGGAAATCTATTATGACATCGTAGCAGACATTCTCTACAAGCTAAAAGATGTTTGCATATGAATAACAGTGTGTTTCGTTCTTGGTCGATGCATATTATGCATTGTATTCGTTGTTGCAGGTTAGCTATTTGATTACCAGTGTATGGTTGCAGGTCTTCGGGAGGTGTTTTTGAGAAATGTTGGAGAATTTTGCTGAATATCTCGCTTGTCATGGTAAGGTGTTGTAAGAGAGTAAGGGTGTGTTCAGGGTGAACGATTTTTCCGAATGCTAGACAAGGCAGGTCATTGTTGAAACACCGTATTTGTAGTTGTAAAAATCGGTGGTACATAGTGCATCGAGGCGATTTGTCGGTGTTTTATTGTAAAGTGATGTTAACCGAAAAATTTAGTTTTCCAATTTGTGACGTGTGGGCAGTGTGGAAAATACTGTGCAGGTATTTTTCATGTATCGTCAGTAAGTTGTAATTTGTCGTGTATTCCATAACATGAGAAGCACTTATAGTAGATTTCATGTAGATTCGTCATGCTAGTGAAACCAGTCACTTTGATAAGGTGGTTCACATGTGCTTGAGGCGTGTTTTCTTGGACGTCTTTTGAGTTCCCAATTTTGTGTAATTGTGTAAAGCGATAGGTGCCATCGGTTTTGTTTGTCTCGTGAGACTGAAGAAGATGTTTGCAATTTGGAGATGCAAGTAAATGAATGATGAAGCTGAAAGTGTTTGACGGAAATTTACTTAGGATGACCTGAGAAACATTGCATATTATTGCAGGTGGTAGAGAGAGAAAAAAATCCTTCGTTCACTAGATCCTTTTGAGCGTATAAAGCCTGATTCCAATTTGCATTAAAAGTGCGCAAGCTATGTTGTTCATCCGTTAAATCGAATGTACTTGCGTCATTCGGTTGAGGGATGTATGGTTGTTTCAATCTTAAGTATATTGCAGTTTCAGCAGTTATGTATGCTGTGTGTAAGTGGTATTGTGAGACTTTTTGTGTAGATAATTTTAAACGTCGGTTATGTGGCAAGTGAAACATCTTTATCTTGTGTCTTTAATTACTAAGTAGCAAATAGATTTGAGGATTTTGTCTGTGTTATAATTTAGATGGCAAAATACGAAAATTGAACTAGCTATCAATAAAATGCATTCAAGTAATGTAAAACCAAGTGTAACACTCAATAAATATTCCTGTTTTTCGGCTGTCAGTCTTTTCAATCTGGTGAGTACGGTATCGGAAACATTGTGAATTCTGTCAAATACTTCAGATATTAGATTATTGTGCACGTGTTGTGCTTGAGTTAAGGCGAGTAATGTCACCGGAAATGTGACCAGTGATATTGATTTAATCATCTTAACTTACATTTACTCTATTTTGTTTCTGAAAAAATTTTTAAACATCTCTAAATTAATATACGGTGAAAACGTATGAAAGATATGATTTAATGACAAAAATTTAAAGTGATATTTAGTTATAGAGCATATCAGGAGAGAATTTGGGTTTTACTGTTCTTCCTTTCCATGTAGTTGTTCTAGGGGGTGAAAGATAAGTTTTAGATGTTGATATATGTACTTGCTGACTCTGAGTGTTATTTTGCAAAGGAGGTGTTGGCTGTTTTGCATTAGTAGGGGTTAATTCTGATTCTGGTTGCGTCTCCTGTAAAAAATTTCGTTAGTGATATTTTATCTTTTTGTGGGGGTATCGAGTGTTGCTTCTTTCCCTTGTATTACAGCCAGTTTTGTGTTTTGTTGGTGGCGATTCGGGTTCCTGAAAAAAATCATGAATGAACGGTAGTTTTAAGAGACAGTGACAGTCGTGGTCCAATAACGCGTGATAAAATTACATTACAGAAAAACACAAGAAAAATTACATTAAACAAACACAACTGAAGTGGGCATTCAACGAGCTTGAATAACACTTTTCTATAGTCTAAATTTCAAAATCTGAGTAAGGGCTGGACACTTCCTTGGGTATACACAGAAAGAGAGCTGTCCACACAGAAACAGGGTTGTCCACATAGAAACAGGGTTGTCCACATAGGAATAGGGTTGTTTCACATAGAAACAGGGTTGTCCACATAGAAACAGGGTTGTCCACAAAGAAACAGTGTTGTTTCACGTAGAAACAGGGTTTGTTTCACATAGAAACATGGTTTGTTTCACATAGAAACAGGGTTGTTTCACATAGGAACACATGCTGACTGACACATACACTGCTTGAAACAGCTTTATATTCCTTCACCAACCAAGTGAAGTGTAACGTGGCGGCCAAAAAATACAGGGTTTCGGTTCTAGGAAGAGTCCGCCCGTCACAAGTAGAAATGCAAGAATCGTCCTGACCGACACGTATACTGCTTGAAATAGCTTTATATTCCTTTCACCATTCAAGTAATTGTATAACGTAAGGACCAATAATATTGGTGCACTGGCACAATCTCTGTTTAATAAATTTCGTATCCAAAATCGCATAATTTCTGACTAAAAAAAACTATTAGCGAAAACTGACCCATTGATACTCACTAGAAGGGAAGAAAAGGAGGAGATAGAGAAAAAGATAAAATGAAAGTGGATAGAACAATGTGCCGGCATGAGGGTCAAGTAGTCAAGTTTACACTTCGAGTAACTTAAAGCTTCTTTTCCTTAAGTCTATTCTTCACTATTCCATTTCCATACAAATCATCTCAATAGTCTTCCACGTAGGATCCATCACAAAACAAAATTATCTTAATATTCCGTGCACGGTTACGTCGAAATCATAGAGCTTGTGAGACATCCCAAAAGAATCCCTCCCAGCTGCGCACTACAAGGCTTGGACTTTAGGTGTTCGTTACGCAAGTAATTTGTACACAACCGCAAAAAATAACTCCGTTGTGATGTCTCAGCATTTCTGGCAGATGAACACTACTTGGCATGCACTTTAGGAGTTCGTATCGCAAGCAATAAGTAAACCTCCACAGAAAAAAGTAAAAAAATTATTTGTAATTCGTCTAGCGGGCATTATCTTAACAAAAGGTGGTGAGTTATAATTGCTTGACAGTAGCTTTAGGTGTTCACTAAGTAAGCAGGGTGTAGTAAATGAAGGTGGCTTGACAGTAGGTTTAGGAGTTCACTATGTAAACGGGTTATCATTTACATAAGCGGAAAAAAATGTCAAAGTTCAAACAAAATCTTAGGACCACTTCTGACAACTGTCCACTTACCTGAAGTTGGATTGTACCATTTTTAGTCTCTTTTTCTTGTGCTTCTGTTAGGTGGCTTGTTCTGAAAAGAGTCTTGCGAAGAGTTTGACCCATTGGTCTGAAATTCTTGCGATCTGGAGTTTTGTTGTTGTCGAGAGTTGTATCGTTGTTCCCTCGGTCGGTTCGAAGTATGTGGAAATATTAGGTTGTGTTGAGATGGGAGTGGCTGATTTTTGCCTGGTTGTTTTTTTTGCACATCATTGTGTCTGGTACCGCTTTGTGATGATGAATATTTATGCTGTGATTGGCTGGATGTGAGGTTCGTGTTAAATGTTTGTTGAATGTTGAAAGGCCGACTGTGCTTGTTTCGCTGATTTTGGTTGAAAGAAGTTTTGCTTTCTCTGCTGTCGCGTGCTGTATTTTCTGGATTCCTGCAATGGTTACATTTATGCTTGGCTGCATGATCGAAAACGGATTGCTTGAGCGAGACGGTATCTCGTCTGACTTTGTAGAGTGGTGTTAATGTATCGTAGCGTTTTGGTCATTTTGCATAACTGCTCCGTGGTAGTGTGTAGATCCTCACGTGTTGCCCATTGATCCTTATCTTGCTGACAATGTAATGCTTCTGCCTTTGGTGATTCCTTAATCTGTATCAGGTCAGTATTGTTATCTTGTTCGCAAGCAGGATTTGTCTCTAAAGCTGTGGAATCCTCCATGGATTGTTCAGTGGATTTTCCCTGAAGATTCGAAAGTTCAGTATCAGATATGTGATTAGCCATGTTATGCTAAAGCTATGTTCTGAAAAATGTGAAAAGTAAGAATTACGTCTGTGTAAACAATTTCAAGGAAATATGTGGGTGCCTTAAAGCTTATTAAAGTTGAATGGTATGAGCCGCTGAGTTTTTACTAATGTTACCATCGTCCACAACCTTTAAATATTTTGATTGGATGTAGCTGGCGATTAAAGTCCGTGAAATGACAGTTTTCACACAGCGAGGGGAAGTTTCATGCGTCTTTCTGTGCTTAAAGTTATGGAATGGCAGTTTCCGTCAAAATTTTAAAATGTATCTTGTAAGACTAGGACATTATATCGTGTCTCTAGTTAAGTCTTGTAAAAGTGTGTATGCTGTATTCGAACTAGTGGACATATAGGTTTTGGGTGTCATTTTTCGTCTACTTAAAAACAGGTTCTGTACTTGGGAAACGTTTTAAAGTGTTTCCCCAAATGCATTGCTAGGATATATCATGAACTCGTGGTTAATTTCCGTTTCTGTGAATTGCGTGCAATTTTTTATGAAATGGCCCGTTTGGCTGCATTTATTATAAAGGCGATATTGATGACGCCGTCGCTTTTTGTAAGGCCAGAATCCATATTTTGGTGTTTGTTGTTGACAATTGACCTGTTCAGTGTTGATTTCATTGACTTCGCAAACTATGGAATGGCTTTCACAATGTTGTGGGTCTTGCAAGTGATGGGATGTGTTTTGTGTCTGTGAAGCCTGTGGAATTTGTTTCCTTTTTGTCGCTGAATTTGAACGTTTGTGGTTGTGTGTTATTCCATATTCCTGTTCCTGCGTTGATGTGACTTTTTTATTTGTGGAAAATGGCCTGGAGCGCTTGGAATGGGTGTCCGGATGTCTATTGCACTTACTTGTTGTTTGACCAATGGATGTATTTCTGCTGGTAATGGAGGAGACGGTTGAGACAGAGATTCAACAACGTTTCGTTGTTTATCAAAATGCTTGAAGAGTTTTGATTTCGGCATTTGAATTTATTTTCTTGTTGCAATGCAGTTATAAGGAGAGAAGCGGCTGTCATGGATGAAAAGGTATATCTTAGGAATAATTTCCAAGTTTGTGTGTCATATATTACAGGTTGAAGAGGTTGTTTTGATCTGTCAAACGATTATAATGGTTTCTGCAAAAGTGTAATGGTTAGTGGGGTTTATTTGCAAAAAAAAATTTTTTCAAGATGTGGGACTAAAGTGAAATATTGTTGGAATTGCCTTTACTTATTTCTTGTCAAATTTAAAGCATGTGATGGAGAGATTTATCTGATCAGCTTTTTACGTATGGCCTTACTGAAGTGACTCGGCATTTTGAGAGTAATTTCAAACGAATAAAAAATTGTCCAGCAACTAGGGCTAATGTGAATGATCCTAGTATACTCAGAGGGATTACTGGCGTTATCATTGCTCTGTGACGTGCGTTACTCAACAATGGAGAAGTTATCATGAGAACTTCTCATTCATTGTCACGTTATTAACGTCACAGAGCAAAGATAGTACCAGCCAAAATGAGAGCAAATGGAATTTCAGGGACGCAAGCGTCGAACGATTTTAGTAGATCAGAATAATCGCATGATGAGCCCGAGTGACGGTGTTAACCTGGGACGCCCCTGTAACAGCCTATTTTAATTTCAGGTGGTTAACCGATACGTTTTCATAGTGGTGTAATTTTGTCTAAAATAGTGTAATTTATACATTCGTATGGTGTATAGGAAATGACGTCATATTCCAATTCTTGTGACGTCACAGTTGCCAGTTCACACCGCAAAAATCTTTCACAGTTTTTTGACGTGCACTTGTGCCCCCCACTTTGAAAAAGCTTCCGCCACCCATGCGCACAAGGTAAAAAGTTCGTCTAAATATCGTATCACAGTCCACGTAGTGATATCCTTGCAGGGGAACGCAAAAGGAAAGCGTGAGTACTCGTCTATTACAATTAACGAGTAAGTATTTCCACGTCTTGACGGCACAGATCCTTTGAAATCCAAACTCAAACGTTCCATTCGTTTCACAGCTTTGACAAACGTCGCTTTGCCATTACGGTAAAATTGGGGTTTTACTTGAGCACAAATCTTGCAATTGGAAACGACCGTTTTCACGTCGGTGGTAGAGAACGGCAAGTTCTCCACTCTCACAAAATGCAGTAACCACGTGACTCCAGGGTGGCACAATTCTCTGTGAAGCTGCTCAAGCGAATTGAACGTGCTCGTTGTAGAACAGAGCGCGCGCGTGTCAAGGTATCCGGGCCGATGTTTTCCTGCACGAAAAGGCGGCTAGCTCTACTCGCCATGAATTTTGTCATTCTTTATCTTTGAGCATCGGCGGCTGTCAAGCATAAAAGCAACTGAACACTGGTCAGTCATAAGAGTAAATGCTTACCTCAGAAACAAATGCCATCTTTTTCTGAGAGCCTCTATAATTGCTGTGACTTCTTTTTCGCATGCCGGATAATACAATTCACTGCCGTAAAGCGTGCGAGACATGAGTGCTACCGGAGGCCTACGCTGATTCAACGTAGCAAAAACAGCAATACCGGAGGCGTCACGCTCAATAACAAAGGGAGCTGGTTTACAAAAGTGTTTCCGAAAGTGTTTGCACGCAAGCCAGGTTCATTATTCTGGTGTAATGCAGTGGTGAGCTTGCGTCCGTTTCTTTCCCGGTGTCAAGCGAAATTTCTGACTTACGAAATTTCTGACTTCACGCCTTGTGAGCATGTACAGTCGAGTAATATTCTACATGTCGAATACGCTGAGAAAACTGATGATTAGGGCTTAGAGCAGGTTTTTTTAAGGCGTTTCAGGAACCCAATTCGGGTCCCTAGAATTGAAAATCGGATCCCTAGAATCAGAGAAATCGGGTCCCTGCAGGTCCATACCGGGTACCTAACATTTTCCTTAAAAAAACCCTGGCTTAGAGTTTAGTGTTTAGGTAAGTGTGTCGGTTTAGGGTTGGCACTAGGGTAAGAAAAAAAATATATAATTGAGGTCTAACACTAAGTTCAATATTTGTGAGCGGTTATAGTTATTCCAGTACTGCGGCTTGTTATGGGTATCTGACATCTAACCAAAAAGCTTTAATTTGCACAACACACGTCAAAAAAGTAATCGCCAAACTTTATTGCTTTACTTTGAGAAGCAAAAAATCTGACAAACAATCAGGTAAGAAATTTCGCAGAGGTCAGAAATTTCGCTTGACACCGGCAAAATTAGGTTGCGAAGCTTGCGTGCGGATTGTTTTACTGTTGGGCTTTATTGCGTAACAATAACATGGCGACAAATCTTCGTATGTTCACTTCAAGTTGCAGTCGTAGGTGTTTTTTCCCGTTTGTGACTGTTGAACGTTGAGACATCTTTGACAGGTAATGCAACGAGACAGTGACTGTTGAATCAGCAATAAGTCAGTAGTCACACAGTTTTATGCTGTGTGAAAAGTAGCATCAGTAAACTTGTAGCAAAGTTTCCACAAATTTGAAAAGTTCATTGTTAGTGTGAGGATGTGAGTGCCATCAATGTAATTAAGTGTTCAGTACTTTCGCTTAGTAGTTTGCGAAAGAGTACAACTTGGCTTGAAACGACAATCACAATATCAGATGAACACTTGCCCAGTTTATATATGATGAGCGTTCACCGTGAAAAAATCAGCAAAGACAAGCAAGGTTATATTGAAAGGGAGCTTGATCGCTTTGGACGAGATCCCAGACGTTTGCAGCTCTTGTTTAGAAGTGACACTAGCAAGCAGGGCCGGATTAAGGTGGGAGGCAACGGGGGCAATTGCCGCGGACCCTCCGCTCTAAGTGGGCCCCCCGTGATGCATTTGTTTGTTTTGAATAAAATATTCGTTTGAAATATTGTTGTGATTCAAAAGTGATACAAGAATGCAACTCTATATTCTGTTGAGTATCATTAATGATTTCTCTGAAAGTTTGACTTTCTTCCAGTTTTAGTAACCACTGCTGAATATAAATATTTTTGGTATTGTTCAATGCATATATATTTGACTTTTCCTTGTAACTTTTGCTTATAATCGTTCTTTTGGAATGGGTTTATCTACTCGTGCATCACGCGTACTGCACAAATGTCGCGAAAACGATGCTATTTGCGTGCAAATGTCGCGAAAAAGATACTATTTGCACCCTGGCGTTTTTGCAATTGCTATGGTTTCTTTCTCGTCTTTGAAATTCTTAAATTTTGCCAAATAAACTCGACTCAACTTAAGCAGCAAAGCTAGTTCTGCGTGGTTGAGGTTTGATATTAATGATTCCGTAACTTCTTGCGCCGTCTGGAGGTAGCCGCAACCGAACTGCGACGTTTGTTTCGTCATAAAGTGGAACGTATGGTGGAAACGCACTTGTTTTCCGATGGCTACTATTCTCGCGTTACATCATAAACATATGAAGCTAGTCAAGCCATTTACACAACATGTCATTGCGTGTTCCGCCAGAAAATGTTTTTGATCAATCGATTTGTAGAACGAAAGAGCAGAAAGCGAGATTGCAGTGTGAGAGCGAGATTGCACGCAGAAAGCGAGATTGCACGAGATTGCATAGCTAGCGCTATGCCGAATTCTGTAATGCCATCAGGAGCTAAAAATGGCAAAGTTTCTAAGGAGAAAAAGCGCAAGAATCTGGCAGTGTTAACTAAAACTCCGCGACTGAAACGTTTTGTTTCAGCAAAGCTTCTAAGCAGCAACGTTGAAACAGTGTGGCGTTAATCAGAGCACCTGAAAATGTAAGTGAAAGTCACGACATAAGTTTCGAAGCATTTTTCACACTCAGACTGGGTGGCCATATTGGCATGTTATTTTCCGGTGTTTTTGTTTGTAATCTCTGGTTTGTGCCTATTGTTCGGTAGTGTTGTTTCTTGCCGAGTCACTCTGTAGCCTGTGGAAATTTTTTTCTTAATAAGAATGCACTGTAGTGTTTATATCATACACTCTCTTCTCGCAGCTAACTACATGCGCAGTTGAGCCAGAACCGTCGCGAGGTCGTCAATAGGGGGGCTGTACGTTTGTTCGGGGGAGGGCTATGTTCGTGCTGGGGGGCTTCACATCCAAATATGACAAAAATTCAACGAATTTATAGTGTTTCATATTTCAATTTGGAGGGACTTGGAGCTTCATTTGGGGGCTAAGCCCACCAAAGACCCCCGTTGCGACGAGACTGAGACGAGCACCGTATTTATTCGATTGTAAGCCGAGGCTTATAAAGCTTTTTTCATCATTTCATGCGGCTTGCAATCAGGGGCGGATTGCATTTTTTATTTTTTTACTTCATCGATATGTATAGATGACGGTCAGTCTTTCCTTGGCTACGTTTTTTCGACAAATTCTTCTTTCGCATTAGATTGTTTTCAGCGTCACGTGCACATCCGTCACAGGAGGGATTATGATAAACAGAAGGCAGTTGTTAGTGGTGTAAGCATCATTAATACGGGAAACGCACGAGTACGCGAACGTCGCGAATGCATCTCAGAGTCTTAGGTAACCTATGTTCAAGTGCGGTTTACAATCAAGGGCAGCTTACGTCAATTATTATTAACACGATTTCGTGCGGCTTACAAACAAGTCATTACGGCAGGCACATAATCGACTGCTGGAAAAAGCAAAGTAGAACGTTGCGAATCAACGAAAACATAAATTTTACAAACGATGACGTCCTGAAATACGATATAGGGGCCCTCCAGTAAAAATTTCCCCGGGCCCCTCTAGCCTTTAATCTGGCTCTTCAAGCAAGTATTTCTAGAAAAATAAAGTCAGAATTTGTGGTTTCGTTAACGACCATGGCAATGTTTCATTGGAAAGAAGTACCACGCTTGGAGAATCTGCAGATGGCCTATTGCAATGGTGGGCAAACTGCAGCTCGCCTACATGTTTTGTGTGGCTCTTCTAACTGAATAGCAATATCTTAAATTGATAGCGAATTGTCGCCTCGTATTCAATGTTTGCTTCATTTATCAACGTATTTACACGAATTCGCAATGTTAGTTGCCAAGTAGTCTACGTGATGTGATTTATGTCGTTTTTCGTAAAACTTCCATTCTTTATTGAGTTGTATTTGACATTCTGAACTAATTTTGCGGCTCGCTGGTGTTTTGGTTTTCTGCAAATGTCTGTTCCATTGTGAGCAAGTTCGCCCATCCCTGGCGTATTGTTCAAACCAGGGTTGGGCAAACTACGGTCCGCGACCGCATTTTGTGCGGTCCACAAAGCAGCCACACGTACGTAGATACTGCAGCACATATTTTGAATCTATGTTAAAGTAATGTTAGCGATTAGATCAAAATTCCCCAGATTTTATTCTATCTATGTGTACTACAGTGTCAATGTGAAATGAAACAATGCAAAGTTATAATAATATTATCATTAATTCATGTTCTGAAACGTAAATTGCAACTGAAGTAGACAAATGTAATATATAAGGCCCCAAGTAGCAATAAAGTTTTCAGTGTGGTCCTCCGTATCTAAATGTTTGCCCATACCTTGGTGAAAAGTATCGTAATTACCTGGCTATTGCTCCCAACAAAGCACATTATTGTACCTGTTGCCGCAATATGGGCGTCGGAAGGATTTTTTCCAGGGAGGCCGATTGTGAAATTTTTCCAGGGTAGTAGTCAAAAAGATTTTCCCAGAAGGAGCCAAAAGTGGTGAAATTTCAGTTTACCCACTCTATAATAAGAAAACAACTTTTTATACGAAGAATGTAATAGGAAAATATCAAATTTTAAAATCCAGGGGGGACTTGGCCCTCCTGGCTCCCCTTCCGACGCCCATGAACATAGGGCATTGTATTTGGGAGGTATGAAGGGTAAAGCGTTTTGTTAACGTCCATTTGTATTGCATCGTCAGCAATTTTGAAAAACATAAGCAAAATGTCGATGTTGCCCTCCCCTGGAAAAATTTCTGCGGACGCCCATGATTCCGACTACGACGGAGAGACTTGCGACACTGAGGGGGTGGGAATTCATTCAAGGCACTCAGGCGGTCAGGATCCGGTTTAACAATGCCATTTCCCACAACGTAACCGAGAATTTGTATGCGACAGAGCGGCGATGGTTTTGTTCTCATTTGAGGTAAAGTTGTTCCGACAAATCGCCACAAGAAACGCATTAACCTAAAATCGTGCTCTTCGCGGCTTCGCCAAGCCAAAGTAACGTTATCCAAATAGGCAAATGTGTCCACGAGCTTTTCCTCCTCTATGAATTGCGTTATTCGACGTTGGAAAGTCACAACACCATTTTTCACCAAAGGTAATGCGCGTGAATTCATACAGTTCGCTGTTGGCCTTAAATGCGTTGTATTTACTTTTAAAAGCTGCTATTTTGATCAGGTGGTAAGCGCTGCACAAATCAGAAGTAGAAAAAACACTATACTTCGCAAGTTCTTTCACCAGATCGTCGATACGGGGTAACGGATAAGCATCCAATTCGGTATAAATGTTAATAGTTTGAGAATAGTCGACACACACTTGCTTATTATCGCTTTTTATGACGATCAGTCTCATCTTTAACGACAAGTACCTGGGTGATGAACTAGGTCGGATTACATCATCAGCAAGAAGCTTTTCAACGGATTCTTCATAAAATCCTCGGTCTTCTTCACTGAAACGCCTGGACTTCGTTGCAATATGCTTAATACCAGGAGACAGGCAGGTTCGTAAATAGACGCATTTCTTCAACTGACGAAGCATTAACTGCGCAACTGTCCTTGTTTGAAACAACCGAATCAGCAGCGGTTCCTCCGAATTCGAAAATCAAACGCTGATGATGACATTGAAAGTCGAGTCCTAGGATGACGTCGCAACAGAGGGAGTCTACAAGATTCAACTTAGTTGACGGGTAAGTAACTCCGTTTACAGTCACGTCAGCCAGGCAGAATCCATCTTATTTTACTTTTACCGATGACGTTGCTATTTGGACTTTATGGGACAATCGGTAAATGTCCAATGAAAGTGTGGCGTTCGCCGAAGAACTGATGTAACTTTCAGAACGGTCAGAGTCGGTCAAAGCAGTAAAACGCTTACCGCCAATCACTACTGGCAACGATGCTGTGAACAGGCTTCCAGGACAAGCGGCAGACATGTTAAGAGTAGGGGAGCTCTCAGTATAAGCAGCGGACGACCGGCTTGCGGCTTGGCTGGTTTATAACTGCGCGAGACCTGCGACTGACACACACGTGAAAAGCGACCTCTTTTGCCACAGACTGCAATAACAGACTGCATCACGAGCAGGACAGCGGTGACACTCATGGAAGGTTTTACCACAAAAACAGTACTCTTTCCGCTTGGTAACAGAGCAGGAACTTTGCTCGTCATCGAGCACACTAGGAGCCTCGGTCATTGCAACAGGAGATGTTGAAAATTTCTCACCGGAAAGATACCCAGCGGAATGTTTCACAGCTATACTCATTGAACTCGCAATGTCGAACACTCGGTCCAGCGTGAACCTGTGGTTTTCCAACAGGCGTTGACGGATGGCGTGCGAAGGTAGGCAATTGATGAACTCATCACGTACAAGTTCTTTGTTTTCTATACTCTTCGGGCCGTCACATCGCTAAAATTACAATCTTTGCTTAAGATGAGCAGTTCTTGCATGAATGTCTGCAGGGGTTCGGCCTGCTTTTGCTTCCTTGTTGCTAGAACATGCCTCGCAAAGATAGGATTCGGAGTCTTTATGTGCACCCTTTTAACTTTCCCAATAGCGAAGCCATACCTATAGCGCAGTCTTCTATGATATCATAAACATCGGCACTCGTGTAAGCGGTAAGCGTACGCAGCTTATCAGGCACAGCAACATCATCTGCTGATTGCTGTTGCCAAGCGTTCATAGCTCTCCAGAAAGTCCGTGAAAACTGTCAACCAATGCTTCAGTTGCTTTGCATCCTTCGGAGAATTGGGATCAGTGTCAGATCTCATCGGTCTCAAAAGTTAGTTCAACGACGTCGCCATTGCGAGAATAAGACTGTTTAATTGAACTGAACAACGGACAACATCCGACAACTTTGGTGACGATTGATAACGTTTAAACAGTCCTTAATCAAGTATACACTGAAAAGCAAAGCAACAAACAGTTAACCACAATACGTGAAAATCAACATATCAGACTGAGTAGACAATCTACTCACACCAGCAGATGCAGAATTGTTATTGATATGGTGGTTTATTGTTGGCGCTTTGTGACTGCAATGATCTTGTAGCGCCGTGACTTGAGGTTTTACAATTTCTGGTTTCATTTCAGTCTGTTTGTTTTTTTTGTGTTCTGGTTGTGTTCACTGCAGCAGTCAGAAGTGTCCGCAGCTTAAGTTTACGGATGCTCCAGAATCGAGCAAAGCCTTAACAGGATGGTCTTTTGCACATGGATCGACAACAGCACATTCAAAACCACTAGGAGCTCCGGCAAACAAGGAGAATCGGCAGCACGCTGAAGATCGACATCGCCCTTCTCCAACAGTCGCTGCCATTGCGTGGAAGGAATTATCAGGCCATTGATAAAGGAATCGCGAATGAGTTCGTCACGGTATGAACACCTGTGAAAGTGAAGTCTTTAGCTGGCAGATTCAGAGCTCTTTGATGCTCCAACACATTTCATTGTTGGATTGTCGTCGGCTGACTAATAAATGTCTAGAAAAAACGTTCTTTCTTTTCTTAAATAAATTATCGTGAAACATTCAAGGGATCTTTTATAGCATCGTAGTTTTATTAGATCGGAAAAGGGGGGTACATGTATCACTAAGGCTGCATTTGCTTATCTGAAGGGGTACATTTAGGGTTAACAGTAGAAGAGGAAATGTATATATATATTAACTATTTCTAAATATTCTAAAATATAAAAGTTCCATTAAAATTTCAATGGATTTTTGTTGCTTTACTCAGCCTTTTTGTCATATGACATTTTAGAGGTACATGCTCATCTGTCGAAATGCTGAAGGGGTACATGGTCAGAAAAAGGTTGGGACCCCTAGACTAGACAATCTAGACATCCGAAATATATGGTAAACGCGGTGACAAACCGAAGACCAATTCACGCAAAAGACTACAACACAACCGTACTTCCAAAATGCCAGCTATAGACTTTTTTGAGATGGGGTTTGATTGCGCTTTACCACAACTGCGGTTTTGTAGCGCCACCACAGTTTTCATGTATTTGTTGCTGTTGTGTGATTGGATTTGTTTCCCGCTGTCTGTAACAAGGTTTCAATTAAGGGAGTGGCAGCTTTTTGTTGTAATAAAGAAGAGTAATCAAACGGAATTCCTAGTAGATTCGTTGCCTGTTAGAGTTTCAAGCGCTGTGAATGGTACAGGGGACAGATTGTGAGAAAGTGACTATTTCCAGGGCGTGGCAACATTCGCATGATCCAGTGGGATGGAGCCGATAGAAAATAGGTGACTGTTTAACCCCACAAAGACTGAAATGCGAGGCTGCGGCGGCAGCACTACAAAGACACCGCGAGCGGTGACTGCACGCTGGTTACCATTGATACTGCGCAAGAGGCGTGTGGTTGTGCGTCTCACAACACTGCGATGTGCTATTAGCGTAAACAGTTGCTTGGTTAGCTGATGGAGGCAACAATGGTGCTTCAGTGTAAATAAAAAGATAATTCTCTAGAAGGTATACTTCAGCGATACTGTCGCACATAGCTGGTTCGTGACAGAACGTAAAGACATCGATTTGCCTGAGAACATCTTGATGGAAAGTACGAGTTCAGCAAAGAGCATGTTTTATTTGCACTTTTGTGATTGGCCTTATATTTGTTGGTCAGCTTAGAACAGGGTCATAACTGCAGCAGACCGTATGGCAGAGAGGTTGATCGCCCTCTCGCAACTAACTTGTAAAAACTGAGCATAATATGGTGAAAATTGGAAAATATTTTGTTGCAGATTGCAAAATATGTAACAAGCTTTGATAACCGTAAACATATCACTATATCAAGTTTTCGACATATACGTAAAACAAAATAACAGAAATTGCATGCCAGGCTTGAAAATAAATTTGGGCAAATTGTTTTTAACGTTAGGCAAACGAATCTTGTGCTAATGAACTTATTTAATGCAGAGCCTGGAATCTTTGCCAAAAATACTGCAATTCTTCTGTGAAACGGTTTGTTAAATATTTTTTGATAAACGTCTTTGCAAGAAAATACTACAATTTTGTTTCTTCTACAAAACAGGTTCCATTGTGACTATCAGAAGTTTAATAATACTAATATAATATTTGTAGGTATATTTCTATGCAGGATTCAGTTCACACCTTGGCGAGACTTCATGTTCAACAGATAAGAGTTCCATTCAGCTTAAACTTTCATTTGAATAGGATGTGAGTTGTTTGTTTTAGGCAATTTTGCTCTTCAATTTTTTTTGAAGACTCATTCAGTATCGGATGCAAGGGTGGGTCCACGAAGCTCGCACCCTGTTTCATTTGCATAAACGCGCCCATCGAGGATATTTGTTTAAAGATGATAACGTCCATAAATTTAAGTACTGTATAAGATCCTACATTTTCTTTCTGCCCAGTTTTTCTGCTCTAACTTTTTATGGTCAAATAAACCGGCATGTTGACATGTTTATCGGACAACTACTAAAATTACAATACCATGCCGGATTACAAAAATTTGGCAGATGAATTATGAAAAGTCGCCACAGCAAATGTAGCTTATCTTTCAGTACTCACTCACAAGTCCGAAATGAACCTTAACAATTAAGGCCTATTCCCACAAGCCTGCTTAGACGAATTGTAACAAGCCAAGTCGTTTTATATTGTGTGAAAAGAAGCCTGCATAAGCGTATAATACTTGAAAAGCAGCAACTACGAATATAAGGGCCGGTTTCTCGTCCTCAAACGCTGAAGGCATTGTTGCGACAAGGTGTTGCTGTCAGCAGTAGCGCAGCCAACCAAAAATTTGGGTGGACAAAAAATATTGGGGAGAGCCAAATGTTTTGATTTTGGCGAATAACACTATTTGTTTGGGATACCGCCTCTCAAAGCACAAAATGACTATATGTCATGTTCGAAGAAAAAATGCAGATGCTTGTTTTAACAGCAGAAGGGATTTGCTGAGCCGTGTTCTGGAAAAAGACTTGCGGGATCGTTGCCGACGGATTCATATAACTTGTATTACAGTACTGATCGCATGCATGGACATGTTGTGTCGAATATTCCCATTTATAATGGCTTTGAACTTTCTGACGCACTCTCATTTATTACAAACTCTGTCAACTGTATGATCCTTGTGTTTTTCCACGGCGACGGATTTGTGTCTTACAACTTACCTCTGATCGGATACTCGGCGAAATGCGGCATCACACATTCTGCGATAAAACAATGGTTTATCGGTGTATGGAAATAGCGTATCGCTTAATTTCAGCAACTATTTGTTACTTCAGTATAACTACATGTCATATTTAGTTTAGCTTTATCATTTTGTTTTGTTTGTGTTTTTAACAACAAAAATGTTCTTTTCGCTTACTGGTTTTATGAAGTTTTCATAAAAATATTCTGGCGTGAAAGTTTTGAAGTATGTCAAATTAATATCAATTTGGAATGAAGCAAGCATATTGGAAAAGGTTGTTTTTTTATAAGTTTCCATTGCCCTCAGTTCATAAACTGCCCCACCCCTTGTCCTAACGCTGCTCCAGCGTTCATACTTCTCATCTTTTCCGGCTTTGCTAGTTGACGCACGCACTGGGAACCAAAAACAAAATGGTTTGAAAAGAAATTAAGCAACCCAAACTAACAAAGTCAACGTCATGTTTTTCAAACATGTGAATACTACCGTTTGTACTGCATCATACTACAATTCGTTACTTTTAAAATTTAACTTATTGACAAATTACCACGAATCAACAGTATGACGTTGTCTTATATAAAGGACACAACTGGAAGTAAGCAACCATGTATGTCTTAGAAGCACTAAGAATTATTGTAAATTTCTATGATTTTTTTTTATAAAAACTTTTTTTTTATTTTTCTTAGGAGAAAATCAAATTTGAAATAATTTACATTCTTTGCTGATTAAGAATAATTGTTTTATAAACAGCAGTAGAAAAACATACTGGCTGTGTGCACTGTTTGATTCTCATGCAAGTGCTCTTTGTAACAGTAATAAAACTGAATAATTAGCTGCAGCTGAAGCAACGATGGAGAAGAATTACTTCGGAACGTCTGACTTTATAGTATTTATAGGTGGAGTATGTTGCGTTTCTTACGTAGAATAACAGCGCAGATTTTTGATGTCGTGCATTTCGAACTATAATCAGCAACAATACACTCCTCGAAGTTGAAAATAGTTGTAGTTTATAAATACGAAGACGTGCCTGTCTCGTGTTTCAACTAAAATATAGTGGTATATTCGCAGTGATACAGAAAAATCAGCGCCACGTAAGGTACACAAACTTTTGTGGCTTCGCGATTATCACATAATTGCTCGTTTTGAACGAAAAATATTAGCATTGCTTTGCAGAACAAGTGAAAGCGCTGCTGTGGCGATCGTTTCAGTTTTAGGGCCCGTGGCGAACTTGGTTAAAAATGTCTGGCATACCGTATTCATTCGATTGTTAGCCACCCTTGGTTGTAAGCCACACGAAACGGTGTTAAAAATTAATGTGAGCCGCTCTTCATTGTAAGCGGCACTTGAACATAGGTTATTTAAGCCTTTCTACTTATGCGTACTGCCACGTTTCGAGTTTAATTGGCAACTCTGGATGCTTGCACCACAACAACTGCCTTCTGTTCATCATAATCCCTCTTGTGACGAGTTTTAACGTGATGCTGAAGAGAAGAAAAGAGAGTTTGGTCGACAAAAGGTAGCTAAGGAAAGGCTGAGCGCAGTGACGTAGCCTGCCCAAAAATTTGGGAGGGGGCCAAAAAATTTTGGGGGGGCCAAAATGTTTGATTTTAGGCTAACAACACTATTTTGCTTAGAAAAACGCCTCTCAAAGCACAAAATGACCATATCTTCTGAAAATTTGTGGGGGCCATGGCTCCTTTGGCCCCCTGGCTACGTCTATGGCTGAGCGTCATGTACGCCTTTCGATAAAATAAAGAAAAATGTAAGTCGTTCTTGTTTGTAAGCCGCACAAAATGATGAATGTCGTGTTAGCTGTAGGAACACTGTACGCAACAATGAAGAAAAAAAATTTTAAGCCGTGGCTTATAATCAAATAAATACGGTACGTAAATATAATTTCTATACTTAAGAATCGTATAATGTATGACGATAAATTACCGCTTTTCTTTGTGTACAAACCAACAACCGCCCTGAAAATTACGCAGTGATCGTCGAACTGTATTTGGATAAGGCTTCGTGATTCTTTGAAATTCTTTCTTCGCTTTGTGTGGTATAATAAAAGGCTTGATGTGGAGGAAACAAGGCTAACATCTTCATTAAGAATATTTCGTGCTTGTGCAGTGGAACAGGCCTATTAAAAACCCGTAATCTACAAATTAATTCACTCAACCTAACACTTGAGCAGCCTCAAGCCTCATGTTTGTGGTTCTTCGTTAGCTAAAAGAAAAATCGTTAATAACTGCACTTTTTCGGCTTAGATGCGACTTCTTCCTCTCTCCTTTTTGCCTCTTTTGCTTGTTTACATTTTTCGGAACCACTTGGATGGTTCCACTTGGATGGTTTTATGTGTTGATCCCCTTGCGTCAGTCCATGATTATTATTAATAAGCTTAAAAATGCTACTTAATGTGACCTGTGCAAGTCTGAGTAAGATAGACGCAACATCTAACAGTAACGAGTAGAGATGTTAGCTGATGGGTTCTACAGTACGTGGCTTTCCCTTGCATGCACTATATTCATATACCTGACTAGAGTTGCCAGATGTGTTTTGTAAAAATACCGGCCTTTTTGTCAACAGTGGCAAAAATCTCATCATCGAAAAAATAACAGAAATAAGACGTATGCTAATTTGTAGTTATTAGTGAACACTGTGCATTCTAACACAACCGATCCATATCTTTGCTGCTGGCGATAGTAACAATGACTGGGGTAAGAACTTTCTCCGAGAGTTTAATTTTTGTACATTAATCACATTCACGATGAAAACTGCTTTGTACGAAAAGAAATTTAAGAAAAATTGAATCAACGAAACTTGGTAAGACTTATTAAGAATATAATTTTCAATCTGTTTTTTAGGAAGTCAATCATAAGGTCCACTAGTCGCTACAGTGTCACTCTATTCCTGTCCATTTCTATGATTTTCCTGCATTCTTCTGCAATAGCCTGTAGTAGTTCAGATAACTACTCCAACTGCGTTGGTTTCACGATTAATTGCCAAAAAATTGTTCATACAGATCACGTTTAAGACGAACGAGTATGGTAAGTATGACTGAACAAAGGAACAGAGAAAACATTGTATTGTGTAACGAAAACAAAGAGACTACGAGTATTTTTAAGTAACGTTACAAGTAATAATAATTTATCCCCATTTTGCGGTTGAATGAACTTCGCTGAAGGAAGTTTTTTACTACTTGAGTTTTTTACTACAAGTTTCACTACTAGAGTCATTATAATTTGAGAAGTTCTGCGTTAGTTTATTTTGGAGTTACTTCAATGCATTTTTTTTTTCAAAATACCGGCTCAGGCGCAGATTTTCAAAATACCGGTTTCTTGCCGGTCTCTGCTAAATTAGCAGTAAAATACCGGCCAGGCAGGTGTAATACCGGCCATCTGGCAACCCTATACTTGGCCGACTTTCAAGAAACGGTATAGTTGTTTCGTCGCAATACCAAACAATGTTCAAGTTGTTTCGTCACAATACCAAACAATGTTCAAGGAAAATGCTGCCATCTGGCCGACCGATCCGATAAGTAGCAGCATCTACAAACAAACTTTCCTAGATAAAAATGGCTAAGTGGCACGCACATGTCGTCGTACGCCTAAACACATGAACATGGTGGGGACCCACCTTGGTGGGGGCCCTGGACCAGGGACCGTTGACCCCTAAATCCGGCGCTGGACCGATAAGGAAATCGCATGAAACACCTGACACGCCAAACAGAATAAAAAATCTGTTTTTTTTTCTCAAAAAAATTTGTGAAATTAGACGAAAGGTTTGTGAGTTCTAAACCACTTTAAAACGCTTTTACTACCACGATTTGCCCAGGTTTGTTGTCATATAACCCGCCAGCTGGTTGTGCTAGACAGCTGTTCAAACCCTCTAAAGATTCGGCAAGTCCAGCAGTTTCGATAAAAAAAATTGGAAAGTTTTGGATTTGAGTTTTTTGCGGGTGACTACACAATGGTGGGAGGTTTAGGATTTTTTGTCCCACCCTGGGCCCCAACCCATAGGAGGAATTCTTTGTTTCTTTTTGAAAAACTTGGCCAAAATCCGCATCTTTAGAGCCCTTGATTGTCTTTCTAGCGTTTGTAGTTGGCAAGTTATCGTCAAAAAACAGAAATTAATTAATTAGTCCCCCTGGAATTCCCTGAGGGATTTGATTTTTTAGTTTGTTTCTTTTAGGCCATAACGTTTGAATCAGAAACACCAAAAAGACCATAAAGGGCTGTAAAAACATGGATTCCAGCCTAATTTACCCCAAAAAGCTTGTGTCAAAATATTCCATCTAGCGGTTGGTGCCCAGAGCCCTGTAAACTGGGCCAAAAAGGCCTAAAACCACCTCCATTATGACGTCATCCACAAAAAACAAACTCGAATTCGAAACTTTCAATTTGTTTAATCGAAACTACTAGACCTATCGCATCTTCAGAGGGTTTGAACAGCTCACTAGCTCAATCGGCTGGCGAGTTATGTTTGTGAAAAGTTCTACAAAAAAAAAGTGGCGTACGCGGTAGTTAAAGGGTTAAACCCTTTTGGAAATCCAAGGCATATTCGTTAAGCATTTTGCGTTATGCATAACATAATTTCCATTTTTGCACAAATTGTTAAGCTGCAACAATCAAAATGTGACATTTACATCAGTTTTTGATTGTTTTCAAGCCTTGTCGGTTCTTTCGCTTCTTGTTGGAGCCTTCTTCGCCATCAAAGACAGACAAGAAAATAACAAAGAAAATTATTACTTTGGCAAACGCTCCATATCTCCGGTAAGTTTTAAAACCAGAAATATGTTGCTTGTCTTCCTCATTCCTAGAAATGTTTGATGAGTTAAGAATCCATAACAACTCATGCTAGTTGCTAGACGACACTTTCTAAGTGCACGCGATAAAGAATAGCACTTTGATGATGCAACTCATACGCACATGAAAAACCTGCATTTTTTTCTTTTATCATTGTTCCTAGAACCCTAAACCCCGGTTTTAGTCATGTGAACAACAAGTAGGGGTTAATGCAACCCATTAATAAAAAATAAAAAACAAAATTTGCATTCAGTTACGTTGATTACACAAGCTACACTGGAAACCTTACTCCGTGATTTGTGCACTAATAAAGTTCCTGTGTACGTTAAGTTGATGCTGTTATTGATGAAAGGAAAACTACACCTGAGCGAGTGAAACTCAAACCTGAGGAGGTGGACCTCACCCAATTAGTGTCCAGAAAAAATTCAAAAATCTAAGCTCATTTAAAAAATATATTGCATTTGAAGAACCTCTCCTGCTCCACGCTGGTACGGAAGCACGCCCTGAGTGAATTATGACCATTTAATTGCCACAATTGCAGCGCTATATCACATGGGAGAATAAATCATTATAACTATAAATCCAGATGATTTTAACCCGAAACCACGAACTTTTTCGCACGAGGTTACGCGCACCAGTCGAGGTGTCGGACAAACATCAACAGCTGCTGAATCGCGGAGGTCGCTGCCTCATGTGTTTACATAAAAACAATAGTACCGCACGCCTGACGGGGGTTCGCTCAACCCCGATTTGATATCGTAGGGTTTTGCGTCGGACGTACCGCTGGCAAAAAGAAACTTGTTGGTTTGTAAATTCTGACTTTCCTCTGACAAAACTTTGTTTCTTGTAACAGATACCAAGAAAGTCTATAAATCTTCTTAATAACATACTCTCAGAAACCGCTCTGGTCTTTAAATATTCTCTTAGAAACCGCCATTCTGTTAAGTTTCAAATATTCTATTAGAAATTGTCCTGCTGCATAGAACTAATCATATAACACTTTCTATTGGTAACTTTAAGGTAACAATGATTATTTTTGATAACGTAGAGAACGCGGTTACTTCTGAATAACATTCAGGTTCTGTTTATCAAACTTTGAAATCAAATTACCATGTCTCGATATCGCTATTTAAGGCAAATGCAGTCATTAAAGTGTATCGATTCAGATATTTAATTCTCACTTAGTAGTTATGTCCAGTTTACTGATAACTGCAGTTTTTGTATAATCTCTTGTGAGCAAAATATCACGTAAATAATGTGAAATCGACTTTGCTTGTCTGGAAACACGGTCATACACTATGTGCTCTATGAATTTCTCTTTTAGCATAGTAATTGGTGTGTAGCCAGGTAAAAAATTGCAAATTTTGTTGATGTGTCCATTTGATTCTCAAACCGTCAAAAACAAAGTTCTTTGAGTTTGTTGATGTGTCAATATGATTTTCAAAACCGTTAAAAACACGTTTTCTTTGATCATTTTCAGATTCCAGTTGGTTTGTCAATGTCCGTCACTTTCATGTCTTCAATAACCATCATTGGGTATCCAACCAAGTCATACATGTTCGGCTCCATCATCCTGTGGTACTCTGTCTATGGCATCATACCGTCCATCGTTGCTTGCATCTATTACATTCCTCTGACCCACCGACTGCGCCTTTTGTCCATTTATGAAGTAATTTATGCTTGTCATGCTCATTATATCCATTTCCGAATGAATTTTTCAAGCAACTGCATTTTTTGCAAAAACGATACAGCTTCCCTTATTCTAGGTTGTTTTGTTTTGTACAGTACTTGGAGCGACGCTTCCACAAAAGAATCCGCTATTTGGAATCTTTTATATCGATCTTCACCATGGTAAAGTTCACAATCCAATAGAGTCTTCTTACAGTAGACACTTGTTTATTTTATGTATATTTTTTATAATTTTTATTGACATTTAACTCTACCAGTTTCAAGTGATACTCTCGATGTTCCCCAGTGCCAAATTGCTTCTTGTGGAAAATGTATTTATAGGTTTACCTTTGGTCAGAGTTGTTTAATAAAGAGTTTTCTTGTAAGGGAAACATGCCAAGAGCGACATGCGACATGATTTTCTAAATGTAACTTATAGAAAAGAAACAAAGTTGCAGTGGATTCCTATCGAACACTTGCGAAACTCATGAACTGCTGCAACCGTCTCATGCCAACTACGTCACTTTTCTATAGGAAGTGTAAATCAGGCACACTCAAAAATAAAACAAAAAAATGTTACTGAAAAATATTGGCTCAAGCACACACGGCAATGAGTTCATAGATCAGCAGAGTTGCCTACCAGAACGTAAGCTTTGCAGGAGTTTAGCAAGTCAACCTACAGTATAACATAGAAGTGCACAGCAAGCAATTGCCATCTTCCTTGAAGTCTGTCTACTGCCAATGGCTACCAAGAAGCACCACTACAAATTCCTATCCCTACAGAGGGACAAATAAAGAAAACCTTTGAAAACAACAAATGCTTGGGGTCAAATTTTGTAAGTGACAGATAAAGTAACTTTTAATAAAAAAAGATTCTTTAAATATTCTCAATCATTTAAAGAATCTTTCATTGTTCGCTTCACAACTCTATCTCTTATCATGTCACACAAATGCCCTCTTTTTGGTGGGCCTGTCTGATATTGCATGGTACATGTAATATCTAGTTCTTCATTGCATATCCATTACTAGAAAAATATTGCTTATAAACTTATGCCTCAAGCACACAGAACAAACTGAGTTATCAAAAGCTAACACATTAAAAACAAAAAATACTCTATAAACATAGTTGAATTTCCATTTTTCGAGACTTGTTTTTGTCAACACTGATTTGTACGTATTTCAAATACCTGTATTTCTCACATTCCTTAGAACTAGAAATTGTCATGGGAGTATACAATCAAGCAGCTGCCCCGGGCATCACCAGACCTCTGCACGCCCCTGCATGAGAAGTGCCAATAAATGTTCGTCGCCGAAACAACGTCGCCGAACTGTCCTAGACGGTTTTTAGGCTACCAGTCTAGGGTTTCTTAACACAAAAACTTAAAACAGTTAGAACTTCAAAACTTTTAAAAATTATTTGATTTGAAATTTGAAATTATTTGATATCTGAATAGTGATAAAGAAGAGTTAGAACGTTTGAACTACTTTCAAAAATTAATTTTAATCAACAAATTGCCGCCTCCCAGAAGATGCCGCCCGGAGCCCCTCTTGCAACGCCACTGCCTCTTGTACCCCCTTCTCGCAGGCCCTGGCGTTGAATATAGTTATAATTGTGACCTTTCAGTCAATGCAATGTGTTCGTTATGTTAGTTCGACCTATAAGAAAAGTATCTCAATGGACATGATTTTCGAAATTCAGGTCACTAAATTGCTATCATCGAGCTTCTCATGGAGCTTCACCGGCCTTAGATATTTCGCAGGTTACAACATGTAGCGTTTTTGAATTATAGCGTTTTTTGACAAAAAAGTCGATAAATTTCTAGCAGCAAAGGCAAGAAAACTTTATTTTTGAAGTTAAACAATTACAAGTAGAGCATTCCATCGCAATATTCCTTTTATTTTCTCTTAACTTTTCAGGGTATTATATCAAAAGAAATATTTTAGGAATTTGCAATTTTACATTTGTCTAGTAGATGTGTATAAAATCATTTGCCTTCAGTTTTTCATAGGCATTCTTCTGCCTCTCCTCTTTTATGTATTCGTGAGTCTGCCCTCAGTCAGTCGCTTATGACGTTCTAAAACTCACAACTATGGAAGCATATGCTCCAAAACCTCATACAGCTTGGATCAGCCGTTATTTTGACCAGACCTGATGAGTGAGGGGAACAAGCGGATATGTTGCGTTCCGGATTTGCAAAAAACTCTGACAAACTCGTGGTTTCGAAAACGAGCTGCAACTCTGGTCAATTTTATTTTGTGTTGTCAGACTATTTTTGTTCCCAAAAAATATGCCATTAAAATTCATGTAGATTTTTGCGGATGATCAGGGAAGTTTTCCAATGTTTTTCACTAGTTTCTACAATTCGAATGAAGCTTATTACCGCAGTTTAGAATGTCGCAATACAACGATTCCAATGTTCAATCGTTACCAAAATTTTAAAGTGGGGTCACTTCACGCGAAACAATTAGATTGTTTCTCCGCGATAGTTTTGATTTCCAAGATTGAAATGTCCTTATGTAAATTCCGTGACGCTACAGTCATATCAAATTTTCAGACTACTGTGGAAACGAGAAATAACCACATGCGGGGCCCGAGTCAGTTTTCGACGCTCTAAACTAACTCACCACTGGGAATCAGGTAAATCAGGTGCGTTAAGTCTTTCCAAATTTAGCTGAAAACTAGTTTATGAATATTTGTCTACTGTTTCCTGAAAAGGGGTTGGATTTTGCTTTATTGTTTCTCATGCAATTGTAATCGATGCTGGAAAACTGAAAAGTCCAGAACATACCGAAAATGTTCATCAATGTTGATCGGTTGATGAAAATTTTCTTTTCAGATTATGATGCTGGGACCAACCATCTACATGCAAGCGTTGGCTTTGAATGCACTTACGCCAATCAGTCTGACGTGGGCAATTGTTTCAACAAGTGCTGTTTGCATCATTTACACAACTCTGGTAAATGGTTATATATTCTGGAACTATGCATAGATTTTGGTACACGCAAAACGGAAGTGCTGAATAGCCTTATAATAAATATCACGGCTAAAGCAAACGATACAACTGACATCTTGCAAACGTTTCGATAACTACTGTTATCATCCTCAGTGCATAGCAAAAGAACTGCAGTGATGTTGCTGCAGGTTCTTATTGGTTATTCAGGAGAAAAGCGCTGTAAAAAATGAAAAACGCAAAGGGCTGTTTCGGTAGTGACGTAGTGGCGCGAAACATACGTAGTCACATGACTC
>Ga0210059_1002355_pt1 | contig 29564 bp, 16 predicted proteins | sample Ectturendosymbi2_FD_188042 | JGI IMG/M metagenome (GOLD analysis project Ga0210059, IMG submission 188042) | Ecteinascidia turbinata endosymbiont from Florida, USA - Sample 2 (SPAdes) (version 2) | ecosystem: Host-associated > Tunicates > Ascidians > Unclassified | place: Key West, Florida...
CCTCATTTTGCAGTTGTAAATTGCTCTGACGTAGTGGTGAGTGTGTTTCACTCCCCTATTTTAACGCCCAGCCTGATATTTTTGCAGTTATGAACTGCTGTGTCGTAGCGTTGAGTTTATTTTCCTCCGATAGCCTAACTTGGACCGCTGATAGTTTATATTCAGTGCAATGCCACATGAAATAAGGGAAGTGGATGTAGAAAGATATGCATTATTATGTCAAGAAACTTCGCCAAAACGTTGGTTTGGAAACATGGAAATGACGTCAAATTGTGACGTCACAAACAGCGAACACCAAATACAAATGACCACCATATGACCCTGAACCAAACCCCCCATCATGAAAATTTTCTGCGTACGCCACTGTTTGTTTGCACTACATGGTTGGGTTTCTGTCGGAAAAGTGACATGCACACCAACTGCATAAGATTTATTATAATCAATTATGTTATAGGCCTTGAACAGTAGCGCATTGATAGCTTAATTTAGGGAGCACAGGGTTATCGAATAACAGATTAAAGAATAATTTTGATGAATTGGCGCTATAAACTATACGCTATACTCTGAGGGGCACCACGGTTCGATCCCCTGATGTTTGAAAGAAGTTTGAGACATACAGTAGGAACTGGCTTGATTTGATCAAACCTTCGGTTGTTTGAAATTGCTTACTATTCACTGGTGCTGTTCGAAAGTATTTGCTGCTGTTCGAAAGTATTTAAGGAAAATTTTTCCCTTGAATTTTTGACTCCTGGCTTCATTTTTGTTGCTAACTTCATATGGGTAAATTCACTGAGTGCACAGGTTTATCTTTTAGCTACAACTTTTGCGCCTGAGCGTATGGACTGTTTCAGAGGTGTCCACACTTTTCATGCCGAAAACATAGCTTTCAGTGTGCACTTTTTAACTACTTGTGAAACAAGTACCTTTCCTTTACTACATTCCAAGAGAGAATGACACTGTTGATACGGGTGCAAATAAGCAAAGTGTAAATTTATTTGCATTTGCAACTCGGCGTTGCTCTATCTCTGCCACCTTTCAAACAGTTTGTTTTTCAATATGAGTCTAACTCTGTTAAAGTACAACGGTTCTGCTGCAATGTGCAGATTTTTCATTTACCCAAGCATATGATTAGAGTAACAACAGCCCTTTCACACGAAATCCATATTATACGCTGTCGGCAGAGCGATTATGAAAAATCTCACGGTTTGTATACCGGTGACAGTGTTGAAGTTTGTTACCAGCCCCTAACGTACAAATGTGATGCTGTATAAGTATTCTGTTACTGCATCTCTCCACCTCAAAACTGTTTTCTTTTCATTCTGCACAGTATAACAACATTCCATTTGAATAAGACTTCAGGACTGAGGATCCATAGTGTTACGTGAAACTGATTTTCTATTAAAAAAATTGCTGATTGGTTTGACTTCGTTGCTTTTGTGGAGAATAGTTAGTTTGGCACAGTGTAACATAAACTAAAATCTCCAGTTCACATTCAAGCCAGCTATTGATGATAATATTGTTTCTGAGTAATAGATGTGCCAACAGGTTTGTAATCAATTTTTTTAAAGAACCACTTTGATGCTGCACAAGGCTGAAATCGTAGAGTAGTGGTAGATATTTTTTGCTTGCGTTTTTAACCTGTCCTGTGAGCCATTCGAATGTTAAAGTTTTGCTGGACAAGCTGGAGCTAAACAAAAATATGCGATCGAGTGTTGCACATCCAAGCATTATCAAACCTCTGGCAAACATTACGCTGGTGAAAGGAAAAGAAGCTTTGAAACGCGCAGAAATGCACATAAATTACGCGTAAAGAAACAAACAAATTGTCAACGCAGCATTAATTCATGCAAGATGTTTGTGACTAAGCCGCAAAAAGGGATTCGAAAAGCATCAACGTGCTAGGTTTTGAAAACATCTTCAGTATAGTAGGCAGCAATATTGTATTTGAATGCCAACATGTCGTGAATATGAAAAATCTGATTTGCTTCTTGAATTTTTTTAGATTTGCTGCCAATGTTTAATGACCTTACTCCCATACACAACGAAGCACAACTCATGCATACATAGTGCAAACAAAGAACACACGCATAGATGAAATAACATAAGCATAGATATGTCTCATGTGATGTCGTGCTTGATTCGATGCCATGTTTTCCATTTGAAGGTGCGTGTTGGAAATCGACTGCAGCGTGCGATTTGATTAGTGGCGCAGTCTTTACGGGCGCAGAAACCAGTCTGTCAGTTCGTCTGAATCAATGCGTTCCAGTTCGGCGCTGGTAGGTCTAAAGTTCGATTCTCTGCGGTATCTTACCAACACGTTGTAAATTGGTACTGTAGACTTCCTACTTGGCGCACAGTGCGCGGAAGAGCTGCATGGACAATCCAGTACGCAAGACAAGCCGAGTCAAATGATACCAGACCTTGTACAAACTCATTCGTAGCGCAACAAGACCACTGTAGTTATAAAGCGCCATCAAACACCATATAAAATGTTTAAAAAGCAGTTTTTCTAAGTCGTTGCAGGCATCGCTTGTGGTTAGGGTTACTTGTTTCCAGGAGCGCAGTCAGGATTTTTCTAAAGGGGGGGTGAAGTTATGGAAGCAAAAAGCCTTGAAAAGGAAAGACGCTTAATCTGATTATCGGTGGCAGAGTGGCAAAACTTTGGAAGTAAGCTCCAAAGCAAGGTACATGTTGCTCGTTGGTCTTGAAACCTGTTCTCTAATTCAGAGGTTAACTGACCCATATAAGGAATAAACATAGAGCACCTAAAAAATTCTTCAGGATTAGCAGCTGAGAAATTTTTTCTGTAATATTGCCGGTTAGGCGTGCAACCAGGGGGGGTATTTGGGGCATTTGGGGCATTTGCTCCCCCCCGAAATTTTCAAAACATTGCGTAACAATTTTGACATTTGTAGAAACTTTCAAAGAATAAAGAAGAGATTTTATATTCTAATCATTTTTAAGATCTTATTGGAATTTTTCTTTGTCTTGCTCGTTAATTATTTTCTTACAAGATTTATCTTGAGACATGTTATCTGATCGAAAATTTCGTAAATGTTTGGTATTCAACCACAGATATGCTGTAAGTGTCAACTTGGGAGATAGGTTAAACTGTTCGTATTTTTAAGGCATTTTTTATCTATATGCTCGTGTACTGTTTTGTCTCAGACAGGCCTCTACTAGCCCTCATGAAACTTTATAACATTAGGGTACTGTTGAACCGTGCAAATTTCTGAAACTTTCAAATTGATAAGAGAAATCTTGACATAGCAGTTAGTGCCTCGTCAAACCACTTGTTCTTCTACGACCTTGTGATTATTATTTTTGTTAGGGGCAAAGCGGATCATCATAATTAACGTAGTTCATTTCTTAAAAAAGCGTTGTTTCGCTGCATTTTCGCTTCGAAACCTGATAGTTTTTAACTAAATTTAGGTTGAGGACTGTTTCACGTTTTAGTGCCTTTCTGGGTTGATCCCAGTACCACGGCTTGGGAAAAAGGTTTAGTAAAATGTCACATGAGTGCTAGTCAAGTATTGAACGCACCAACCTACTAGACCACTTTGGCTCCAAATTACGCTTTACAAGACCCTAACTTTTGCAACCAGTGCACGTCCTGAAAGCTCATAGCCCTAAAATTGCTTCTGAAAGCTTTCACACAACTCATGGATACCAGAAAAAGCCGTTTTGCCCCAAACACACCTGATCCGTTATGCGCCAAAGGCACAAGACACCTGATCCATTTTGCCCGAAATGGTAGCATTCAAAGATCCCCTCACCCTTGACATAGGCTATCTTTCAAGTTTGGGTTTGGGATCTTCATTTGTGGTATAAATTCAAGCACATGCTAGAAGAATAGGGCTAGAACGAATTTGCTAAAACTAGACGAAAGTTAGGCAGGTTTACTACTGTAGTAGCCTATACATCTGTCACACTAAAGCCATGACTACACTCGCTGAGTTCGGAACTAGGTATTTGTATGAGAATACAAAATGTTACTCTGTCCTGATCGTTCGGTCTGCATCTTGATTAAAACTGAAAAATTCTCATTTTCGGAAATGTTGCGAAGAGAACTTTTATCTGTGTGTCAGGCTTATGCAGAATCACATGGAAATATTTTCAACTTCAGCAAAAGTGTTTGTATGACGTTTGAGGTTAAGAGTGCAAAAAGCACAGTCACCCCATTACTGACACATGGGTGGTAAAAATCTAAAATCTGTTAACCAATACAAATATCTGGGACCTGTACTGGATACCGAGCTCTCAGATGACAAAGACGTTCAGAGACAACTGGGATAAAAGTATTGTGCAGCAAATGAGCTGCGAGCCTCTTCTGCCGATGTTCAAATGCAGTTAAAAATGTACTTTTTCGTTCCTTTTGTACGTCCATGTATGCATCACAATTATGGTGAATTTCAGAAAGTCATGCATGCAAAGATTGCGTGTGACCTATAATTTTGGATGCAGAGCTCTATACAACCTGCCCTGGAGAGCGAGTGTTGGCAGTCATGACTCATCAGGTTCAATGTAACATTCTTGTTTTAGAGGCTGTATTAAGAAAAAATATCCACTTGTTTCTCGAAAGATGCAGAAGACGTAATAACCAACGTAATGGTTGCCTGCTTTGATGCAGTCCAACAATATATTCTTCCTTATTCTTTGAACACTACAACCGTATTTTACTTTGTGACTGAGTGCTCGGACATTACAGTATTTGTTTGTTTGAGGGTGTGCATGTCACAAGGCATTCGTACTTTACCTGGGCTTGACCAGTTAAGGAATTAGCGTCCCACTCTGCAGTAGTGTTGTACCAAGTGAACAAATAGTGTTAAGAATGCGTCTGTAAACCCGAGGCTTTGTTTCCAACGCCGTTACAAAAATTTCTGTTAAGTAGGTTTCTGTAGCCCGGTGTCAAGCGAAATTTCTGACCTCAGCAAAATTTCTGATCTGATATTTTTTGTCAGTTTCTTTGCTTCGCAGAGTAAAGGAATAAAATTTGGCGATTACTTTTTTGATGTGTGTTGTGTAAATTAAACTTTTTGGTGAGATGTCAGATACCCACAACAAGCTACAGTACGGGAATAAGTAAAACCAATGAAAAATGTTGGAATTAATGTTAAACTTCAATTATTTTTCTTTTTCTAACTGCAACATAAACCCTAACCCCACACACTTACCAGAACACCAATTCCTAAGCTCTAATCAACAGTTTTCTCAGCGCATTTGATATGTTGAATGTTGCTCTGTGCATGCGCATATGGCGTGAAGTCAGAAATTTTTTTTGACGCCGGTGATTCAGCCTCCAACGCTGTTGCACTTGCAAAACGTTCTGTTTTGTGTGTTTTTATTAACCAGCGTTGTGCAGAATGTGTGTGTTTTGTACTATGGACTTCGTGTCTGCGGGCAAAAATACATTATTATTTTATGTGACCGTTTGCAAAAAAGTTGTACCACGGTTGAATAAGCACGATGACGTCATTGAATGACATTTAATGAAAATTGCCCCCCCGAAATGTAGAGCTGGTTGCGCCCCTGTTGCCGGTTTGCTCGGCGCGGTATCGTGACAGGAACCTCAAGTTTATTGCGAAGAACAGTGCTCCTGTGAAAATATGACTGATACTGTTTTCTGAATTAAGTCTTTCCTCCGGAAGAAGTGAAAGTACTCCATCCAAAAGTTCATTTGCTCTAAAAATATCCGGATTCTTTTCCTGCTACATTTTCGATAATAGCAATAAAATGGCCAGAAATGTGTTCAATAGCATGCACAGATACAAAAAATGATGTGCTGCAAATGGAATTGATCAGCTGTGACGCTCTGGCTGCCACGTCGACTGCACATTTTGAATAGTCTGAAGTTCGTTCAAAGTTTTGTAAATTGCTAGTAACAATTCCACGAAAGTGACAACAGAATCATGTCTTTCTACCCAGCGAGTTGCGCACAGAAGTATAAATTTACTTTTTCGACGTGTTCCCGTTTGACCGAACTTTCGCAGAATAGCTGCACGCTGCGCAGATCGCGAAATAAACATACAAACGCTTCCCACAGTACTCAACGCATTTCGAATAGAAGGCAGTTGCGATGCGCCAGAGACCACTAAATTTAGCACAGGACTGCAGCAGTGCGTATATGTTGCTAATGGATACAACATACGTACTTTTGCCTGCACACCTCTCTATGCACCGCTCATGTTGCTGGTCCATCGTATCCTTGCCCCCGAAAAAAGTTTAAACCAAGTCCTAGTTGCGACAAATTTGTTAAAATGCAGTCCGCCAGAGCTTTCCCCGTGGTTGAAGCAAGTCGAAGGAAACATAGAAATTCTTCATGAATGTTGTTTTGACAAAACGGAGAAATAAGCTAAGCTGCTCAACGTGACTATTATCAGATGTCTCGTCCGCTAATACAAAGAAGAACTTCACGTTTCCCACATCCTTCACAATTTGATTGAATTTGCATGGCAAATAAGTGAACCATCGCCATTGTTGAGTATCCTATCTACGTCTGCCAGCTGATGTACGAAGCATTGCGTGGAGCATCCTTGAACAAGTCAATTGTAGCTTCATCTGCAGCATCTAAGCGCAGTCTTAGTGCAACTTTAAAAAGGCATTGTTGTGATTAGGTTCCTCAGTGCGAAAACGACCGCAATCTCTGCGACCACGTAGAGGTAGCTCCTGACGACCGCAAAACTCGACAACCTTGACAACATGTCTCAGCCGAGTTTTGTTTTGATCTATGATTTTTTTCTACTGTCGGAAAGCATATTTCTCACGTCCATACTTTTAATTTTTGCAAAGTTTAAGAAACGCGTCAAACTTCTCTGCGCAAAACTGGTGGAATTGACGTGTTTGAGACTTACAATTTTCTTTCTCTTTTTTCCAATTTTTGTTAGCTGGTTTTACCAGCATACCAAGGGCCTTAGCGCTGCGACTGACAACATCAGGTGCAAACGCAACACACCATTTGCAAAATGCCCTCTTAATGGATTTCACTGTAGGCTAAGGCTAACCACTTAAACTCCTCCAACCATTGCACTTAGAAAAGTCGCTTCTGGAAGTCTGTGTGTACTACAGGACAATCGTATGAAGATGAAGGAGTCCAGCTATTTAACAATAAAGTTTTTCGGTCGCGTTTATTCAGAGAACGTCCCACAAAGTTCCTAATGTCATCAATCTTATACATGCTTGGGGGATTCGCCGAAACATCGGCGCTACCAGATGTTTCGGCGCTGGTCTTCTACCGGTGGCCAGGTAAGCCTACTGTTCTGACACCGGTCAATAAAAACTTTTCGAGGCTTCTCACCCTAATCTGTTTCATAAGAAGATGAATGCCTTTTTAATTTCACCACAGTCTTGTCCATTTTCACTCAACACTTTTCGCTGACTAAAGAGCGGCGTGCAACTGATCAGCAGAACAGCGAATTAGTTTAGCCTGCAGCTAGCGGTCATTCACAGTCAGTGCTCTCACTTTTAGGGATTTTGTCCCTAGATTGGAGCTTTTGACCCTTTTTAGGGAATTTTTAGGGATTAAGGGATTATTTAGGGATTTTCAAAAAGTATGAAAATGTATGAAATGAACTATTTCAGTGTATTTGGCAAATCATATTTGGCTCTGTTTTTAACATTTATCATTGGCTGTCCGATTTTATGCTGCACCACCACAGATGTAGGGATTTTTAGTGCTATTCTAGGGATTTTTGGAGTTGCATCGTGAGAGCCCTGTTCACAGTCCCTCGTGATGTGCACATCAGGAAGCTCCCAGCTTTGTGACGTGTTAACTATACATCAATCGACACTGTTAGTGTTGGTAGTTCAAATATCTAGCTTGTTTCCACGCTGGCAGAGCATGGTAACACCCAGCTCTTGCTGTATTTAATACAAACCACGCAAGAATGAAGAAAGCTGCTTCAATATTTCTCAAACCTCGAAAATACATAACCGCCTGGTTTCATAAGAAATGTGTTGCTACGCCTTGTGGTACTGCCGAAGGACATACTGCAATGCACCCGATCTCGACTTACAATGTTGGTGAAAAACTACGAAAACAAACATCAATATTCTGATTGCTAAGGGGGGCTTGAGCCCCTTCAGCCCCCTCCCTGGCTGCGCCTTTGCTTGTTTCCGCACACTTGAGGTTGTGTCATTTTACTATATGTCTCTATTTCTTCAGGCGTCGCGCTTCAGTTAATTAAAGCCGAATTAAGCAGTGACTTAACCGGGGGCGTGTCCAGACATTTCAATAGTGGGGAGAAAAAACAACCGAGCCTCAACATATAAATCTTTGCTCCTTATTTTTACAAAATCATCCATAAAACGTGCATTTGTCTCCCGTATTTTTCCTGAATAATTGTGTTCGGATTTGAGGGGCAGATAATAAGTCTGCTATCATTGAATTGACAAGTTTTCGAAGTTTATTGTTAGTGAAGTTCCAAGCTTCTACGTTGGATCAAGCCACCATATTCGCTAGTAAATTTGTCCTGCAAAAGCTCTTGTGAAAATCTCGATGTTATAAGTGCACGATATCTTCAAATGTTTCCTATCATCCACCTCTCCAGTTTGCTAACCGTCTGTTATTTGAGATAGACTCTCTACAAATATCTTGGTCTTATTTAGACTCTCCACAAATATCTTGGTCTTATTTTCCATCGTTTCTTATCCTGGCATACGCACGTAGTATCATTGTATCACAAAGCTATTATACGCCTGAAGGTTCTTGAAAAACTTAGATTATCCGTGCGAAGGTGCGCACGCCTAATTTTAAACCGTTCCTACATTCTACATCTATTTGATTACGGTGATGTTATTTACGATAATATCTCTACTGCAAACAGCTGTCTCTTGGAAAACGTACAAACGTCGGTTGCTGCATTATCCTAGGCTAGGTTGTATGCAAACCATTTCGCACTCAAAATTCCTATAAGAACTCGATGTCACCTCTGCAGCTTCGTCGAAACTGCCACATTTTATTTTCTCTCCAGAAATTTCTTCTTGGACCACGCCTACATTTTCAGACAACCTAACCCCTCCTAAAGTCTTCCGTGACGTAAGTAATCACTCTCTGCACCGTGGTGTGAACGCTCAAAAACGCTCAATGCCGAACCGCGTTGTTTCATAGTTGATTTTCCCTAAAAGCTTCAAGATTGTGGAATTCTCTGCCTACGTCTTTACAATCACTAGGACCAGTGGCGTGCAGAGGTCTGGTGATGCCCGGGGCGACTGCTTGATTGGATGCCCCTCTACTAAATTCTAGTATTGAGCAGTGGCGTATGGTGGTCATTTTTACTGGATATACGCTGTTTGTGACGTTACAATATGACGTCATATTCAGGTTTGCAACCAACATTTGGCTAAGTTTGTTGACACAACATGTATATTTAGCGACGCCCGAGCAGCGGTAGGGCAGGGGGGCAGCAAAACAGTTTAGGACCAGTTGCGATTCTAGAATGAAAAAAGTGGGGGGCCACTGCCGGGCCAGGGAAAAAGTAGGTAGACAACATAAATATCTGTCTTGCATGGTGATTTTCCATTGTTTCGAAGATTTAGTTGCTATGATTAAACCTATCAAACCCCGCATAGGCTTGTGAATAGCATTATAGATGAACTAGCGTTATTATTCACAAGAGACACCTATTCGCAATTGCAGATGCAATCACACACGTGTACTGCTGTGTCGAAAATTCTGTGCTAACCATGCAACTGCCACAGCACTGCACATGTAAATCGATATACCATTTTCCGTACACAACTGTGCCGGCCTCACATGAACGAAAGCAGCTTTAGAAAGTGAGCACATATCACATGAAAGCGAAATGGTTCCAACCACGAATTCCGTCATGACACAGAGTCAAGTAGGCTGTTGATAGCCAACGAGTTTCATCAAAATATTCTTAATACAAAGCATATAAAAATAAACCATCTTCCAACGGTTTGGTGACACTGACTAATCCGTTTTTGTGGTAGCTTATGGACATTTTGTGATTGTGGTGTAAACATAACAAGGTTATGCAACTACTGTTACGAGTGTGTATACAGTTAGAGCAGCGAGGCTTCGGCACCAGTTGCACCCAAGTAGCATAGCAGCGCCGCACATGGGTGTGCATCGGCGTGTACGTGACAGCAAGATGTAACAGTAGGTGTAAAACTTATTTTGCAGAATATTCCCAAGAAAGTCGTTCACTTTATTATTCACACTGAATTTTTCTCTGACTGACCCTCAAAAGCTGACTTTTCAACCCTGCGTTGATTTATGACTGGCTTGTCATACGCGAAACACGCACTACCTCTAAACCAAAAAAGATTCAGACAAAATAGACAATGAGCAACATAATTGTCACACAGATCCCTGCACAGGCTACGTTAGAATTTTATATCATGTAACTATCAACTCAATGTAACTAGATCCTTCGATTGTCATGTCGACTGTCAAATTCATCAACGAAATCATCTAAGTCTATTTTTTCAGCTCGTACCCTTTCAACTGAAAGTCGATCAACGTTACCCAATCTTTCACTGGTCATGGAATTTCTGGGAAATGTTTTCAGTAATTTCATTTTTGAAAAACTTCTCTCGCATGAAGCGCCGGTGATGGGAAGAGTTACAGCTACCAGTAACAACCAAACGCAGCTTTTTAAGTAGCTATAACAGATAAAAAAAATTTCGAGCGATATGGGCAGCTTCGACGCCTTCCGAAGCAAAATCTTTGCCAAAGTTATTTCATATTTTAAATCATTTTCACTGAATGAAAATGATTTGCGAATTTTTTCAAGTGTTTTTTTCCGATAGAAATATTTGATCTCCTGGGAAAAGGGCTGAAATACGCGAAAGAATTGCTTCTGAATCCGTACAAAATTCTGAGGTTGCAGGACATGTGTGGGTAGAGTTAAAACTAGTTACGAACAACTTACGTAAGATGATCCGAAGTCATACACAAGGTAGCAGAACGCAATATTGCAGCCAGGATAAATTCGGATAAATTAACCTAAACGAATTCTTAATGCTTTCACAAACATTTACTACTGGGACAAGCAACAATCTGCTGACAGTTTTATAATCCAGTTCGATCTCACACTGAAATGCACGAAAGATCAATCTTCCCATTTCTGAACCTGTTTCTTGATTTCGAAATGAATTTTTCAACACCACGACCGTGGTCTGACTAAATTTCACGCAGGATGCGAGCAACTACAGTACTGGCGTGTGTCGTCAGAAACAACTCTAGTTATCCGCCCGTCAAATACAACAACACCGCTTATGCATTTGGGCAATATTCAATGCAGGCTAGAGGGTTTCTACATTATCTTTTAAAATATTGCTGGCCGAAAGTTATCTACTGCATATGTTTAGGGTTGTGAGATGGCCGGTATTTCACCGGCCTGGCCGGTATTTTACTGCTAATTTAGCAGAGGCCGGTAAAAGGCCGGTATTTTGAAAATCAGTGTCTGAAGCCGGTATTGTGAAAATAAAATAATTTGCCGTAACTTCAAAAAGAAAAAACGCAGAATTTCTCAAATCATAGTGACTCTTGTAGTGAATCTTGTCAGGACAGTTTCTTCAGCGAACCTTATTTGCTGCTGTTGACGCAATCCTTGGTGCGATTGTTACGTCACACACACCGAAATGTAACGAATCAGCCAAAATACGGGCAAATTATTAATTGTGGCTTAACAATACTGATTGTCTCTGTTTTCCCTGTGCTGCTTACGAATTTCGACAAAGCTCATATCTGGCGCTGTTGACAAAATAGCCGGCAATTTTACAAAACACATTTGGCAACCTTGCATATGTCAACCAAACGAACTTAAACGGGAAATTAGGAAAAATACTGGGGGGGCCAAACGGGGGGCCAAGCAAAAATCTGGGGGAGCCATGGCCAACCCAGGCCCCCCCATATAATCGCCACTGTTTAGGACAATGGATGCTTGCAACAAAAGAAAAATCGTTACCTATTTCGTTTTTCTGTTCATTAACAATGTTGACCTCAAAAATAATAACTAAAATTATAGAAAATCATTATGAATTTTCTGGATGCTCGAAAAGCTGCAATGACTATGTTTCAAGTCGATCTTGATAAACTACGAAATTACCTATGATGCTGTTATGAAAAGCAGTGGTGTTGGAGGTTTTGATTTGCTGAAAATCTTTGCAACAGCCCTGAAAATCCGCGTAAAAATGGTGCCCAACTTTGCTTGACTTCAAAAAACGGCGCCCAATGTTTGCAGTAAAACACATGAAGACCTTTTTTGGAGGTCACACTAAAAAAGGTCGTAACGATCTTTGTGGAGAAAATGTGTAGGCAAAAGTTGCACAAAACACTTTTCGGGGAAGTTTGGGGAAATTCGGGCAAAAACCCTTCGCAACCCCAAAAATTTGCCTGCTCCTAAACCTATGATGAAAAGGCACCTCCGCCCCCGCTGCTCCCCTTATGAAAAGATAGAGGGATGAATGCCCCCGCCATGCCTCCATCTTCCGGCGTCTCTATGCATCTTATTCTATACGCACTCTCTTTACTCGTTGTTGTAGGCTACAATTTGTCACTGTAATGAACACAAATTATTATCAGCGGTGAACTAAGACAGAGCAGTTCATAACTATAAAAATATCGGGCAACGCGTTAAAACAGGGGAGTAGACCACACTCAGTATTACGTCAGGGCAGTTCACTACTGCAAAAATACAAGGCTGCGCAAATGTCTCGTAGAGTAGCAATCGATCAGAAGGTAAGCGGCTGGGATGGCGGACACCCAAAGTTGACAGTTTGAAACTTGTAAATTACACAAGAATGGAGGATGCGCATAAAGTACGCAAGAAAATTTTCATTTTCTAGTATGTGGCTGTTATATGTACAATTACTAAGTAGAAAGAACGGATACGGGCTTGTGTGAGCCATTATGATCCATCCTCCTGAACTGCCAACTGGTGACGAAGCTCGAAACGAAACACATATTGCAAGCACAGGTGTGCGAGTGCATTAGCACAAAAAAACGAAACGGGAAACCAGTGATGCATCATAAAACAGCTAAATCGAGCACGTTGAAATTGAACAATTTTGAAATTTAACTCAGAAAATCAATTAAACGTTCATAATTATCTTCAGTGGACCCAACCAAAATAATCACCTGTTTTAAAAAGTCCACTTAAAAAAACAATAAAATCCATCAAAATCCCACTGTTAACTTTTCTTTTCAAAAATGTACTATAAAGTAAAAAGTAAAACAAGCAGCCGCTTGTACAGTTAACTGCAAATTTCTTTTAATGAAACAAAACGAACATCAACGAAATTTGAAGAACTTGAAAAAAAGAGAAGAATAATTCGAACAGTTTGAGTAAATTTTACTGGTTATATTCTTCACTACTGTAAAATAGGTATATTTTAATCAATTTTTCTGCCTTCTCTGCATCCAAGCTGTTTCTGATGTTTGACCATACCAAACCATATATTGAAAAGATACACTACGCAGATGCTGAACTTTCAGGGCATGTTCATATACTTGACGTGAAACTACAGAGTTTGTGTGGGAGTGGCTTTTCTCTGTTTGCTGCGCTTATTCTTGCTAAGCTTTACCACTTTGGAGTGAATTGGCCAACAACACTTGGCGAAAACAAAGATGGGGTTCATATGTTTACCCTCAGATTAGAATGCCGTAATAGCTATAACAATTTATTATTTTGTGATTCCGCAAATGGCAATACTGCATAATGCAATAAAAACAATTCAGAATGGGGTATTGTGTTTTTTTGAAAAAAGAATAAAAACCTGTTTCTTTTCAAAAAAAACAAAAAAACTGGATTTGAAATAACAGGAGGGTTGGGTTAAAAAAACGGGTTTTTCTAAACCCTGACTATCTTTCAATCCTTTTTTGTGATTTTCCCTTCATCGTACGATCTGGAACAAATCACGTCACTATCAGTTTGATTGGGCGTGCACCGTACACCTAGATTAGAAGACCCTGGTAATGAAGCTGAAAATTACTGGCATATGAATACGTAAAAGCTAGTGTTGACAACAAAACAAGTTTCGAAAAATCACATCCACTCACCATGTATTAGTCGACTTACAATAGGAAAAATCATCTAGTTACAGCATTTAAAATTGTGACTATAAACACTATCGTTTTTGTGGCCTTTCCAGAGCCGGATTAAGGGGGGGGATAACGGGGACAATTGCCCCGGGCCCTCCGCTTCAAGGGGGCCCCCGTGACGACACTAATTAGTTTAAATAAAATATTCGTTTGAAAAATTGTCCTGATTCAGAAGAGATACAGGAATACAAATCTATATTCCGATGTTGCAGTGAGTAGCCCTACATATATTGAATTCTCTACAATTTTGACTTGCTGCCAGTTTTAATAATCACTACTGAATCTAAATATTTTTGTTTTTGTTCAATGCAAATATATTTGAGTTTTGCTTGTAACCTTTTCCTGATAATCGTTTCTTTGGCATAGGTATGATTATCTACACGTGCATCACGCCTACTGCACAAATGTCGTGAAAGCATTACTATTTGCATGCTAAAGCTCAGAGTTGCCAGATATTTTCGGTAGCTTATGGCCAGAATCTTAATAAAAAATGGCCAAAATTGTTGTTTTTTGAAAACGTTGTCGCCAAAATTACAAAATGTTTTACCTATGGTAATTTATACAATGATAGAGGACTCAAAATGTTTGGAAGGCCGTATCTTTTTTGCCAAAAAATCTGGTTTTCTAATAGATGCAAGTTTTGACCCCAAAACAGCAATTTCTGCCATGAACTTAAAATTTCGTGCGCCTTAGTAAACCCTATTGTAGATAAATGCTTCAAATCTGACCCATTTCTGTTAAATAGTTTGAAACTAACTTTTCAATCCAACGACAATGTTAGAATTCTTTTGATCTTGTGGCTCAAATATACGAACAAGACATGAAATCCATGAACTCTTTTTGATCATAAGCGCATGCTGACAACCATCCAGTCCACATATATGAATGAAAGGGTAGGAATACTTGAGAGCAAGTACTGAGTCATGTGGCAGGTCTGACTGCAAGGGTAAATAATTACTACACACACTTCAAAGCAATACAAGGTTGAAATACTGCAGTGTAGTATTACTGGAAAAGCGATGAGAAACTTCTAGCAGTAAAATTAGAAATCTAGCCAACAATGATCAATGGTTCTACTTTTACATTATCAGTCACACAACTGAGTGCAGCAGTCCTCAGATACAAGTGCAGCAGCTACCAACGGTAACCATAAGACAATCACTGACTAAAACACTTCGCCCATACAAAATCTACTGACTACAAGTCTAAATCATTACTACACACTTCAAAGCAATACAAGGTTGAAGTACCATAGTGTTACTGTAACAGCTACATGAAGTCCGTCCAAAAAGTACAAAATATTTATTTAAAATTTCATTTTACAATGACAAGTTCAGTTGAAAAAATGGCCAAATTCATAAAATGGCAAAACGCGTTTTTTCATGGCCAGTGCACTTCAAAAATGGCCAAATTTTTCGAAATTGGCCATGAAATGGCCAATCTAGCAACCCTGCTAAAGCTAGCCTTGCTGTGGTTGCTTTTTAGTATCAGTGATCCCGTACTTCCAGCTGTGGCGGACTGTAGATGGGGCCACATGAAAATAAATGGTCACCGTTAGATGGTGCCCATAAGCAACGAGTCATTGTGATAGTCACCACAAGCGAATTATCGTAATTCATTTATTCCTGAGTAGAAGAGTGAACTCGATGTGTGATCTATTGTTACTATGGTTGCAATTGAGATAGTTGAAAGTGGTGACTAGTGGAAGCAAAGAGTGAAGTCAGTGATGGATCTCTATTGCTGCTGGTTGCTTTCCTGTTAGACAATGCCCCGAATTGCCATCTTTCTCTTGTGCTTGCCTCAGTAGTTCAAGGCGATGCAGTCAACTGCAACACAGCACCGTCTGGAGGTAGCCGCAGCCGAACTGCGCCCTTTGTTTCGTCATAAAGAGTAACGTATGGTGGAAATACACTTTTCTTTCGATGGCTACCATCCTTGTGTTGCATCATAAACATATGAAGTTAGTCAAGCCAATTGCACCACATGTTATTGCGGGGTCCGTCAATCAGCCGACTTGTAGAACGAACGAGCAGAAAACAAGATTGCAGTGTTTAGCTAGTGCGATGCCGAAATCTGTAACACCATCAGCAACTAAAAAGCGCAAAGCTTCTAAGAAGAAAAAGCACAAGGATCTGGCAGTATTAGCTGAAACGCGGCGACTGAAACATTTTTTTTCCAGCAAGGCTTTTAAGCAGCAACGTTAAAATCGTGGCGTTAACCAGAGCACCTGAAGATGTAGGTGGCAATCACGACATAAGTTTCGAAGCACCATTCACACTCAGCCTGACTGGCCATATTGACATAGATGTTATTATTCTGGTGTTTTTGTTTGCAGTCTCTGGTTTGTGCTTATTGTTCGGTGAATGTTATTTCTTACCGAGTCACTCTCTAGCCTGTGGAAATATTGTTTCTTAGTAAGAATACACTCTAGTGTTAATATTATAAACTCTTCTCGCAGATAACTGTATGTGCAGTTGAGTACCGTATTTATTCGATTTTATGCCGCGGCTTGTAAAGTTTTTTTCTTATCATTTCCTGCGACTTTAATATCAAGGGTGGCTTAAATTTTTTATTTCTTTACTTTTTCGAAAGGTATAGGCGACGCTCAGCCTCTCCTTGGCCACGGTGTGTCGAGCATACTATTATTTCGCACTCGATTTGCTTCAGCATCACGCGCATATCCGTCACAGCAGGGATTATGATGAACAAAAGGCAGTTGTAGCGGTGTAAGCTTCGTTGATACTGTAGCCCAGGGGTGGCCATCACGTCGATCGGCGAGCGTCAGGTGGTCGATCACGCCTGATTTTGCACTGAATTCAGAAGATACCTGAAAAGAACATTTTTCAATCAATATTTCAGAAAGTAAATAAAAATTAAAAACGTTGCATTTTATGACATTTCGTACTTGTAACTTTGCTACCGACCGGTCGATCGTTAGTTATCAAGAAATTTTCTAGTCGATCCCAGTCGAAGACAAGTTGGCCACCACTGCTGTAGCCTACCAGCCGGGGTGTAATGGCGCCCATGGCAAGAAACAAGTTTCGTGTCCCCATGTTCTAATCTGAGGCTTGTCGGAACCAAATATACTGTATTGACGAAAGTATTTGTGACATTGTTGGGACTTATCTGCGCCCTCCACAATCATTTAGCGCCCCCCGCAGTGATTCGGCAAGCCCATAGTGATTCAGCGCCCGGGGAATTGTGCCCCCTTTGCCCACACTCTTTACACCCCTGCGCACCAGCACCAGGATTGCCAATTAAACGGGAAACGCATTAGTGTACGAACGTCGCAAATGTATCTCAGAGGCATAGGTAAGGTACAGTATGTTCACAGTATGTTCAAAAACGATCGAAGTTAGCTTACATCAATTTTTTACACCATTTCGAGCTGTTTGCAACCAAGGCCGACTAATAATCGAGTAAATACGGTAAACACATTCTCGACTACCAGAAAAAGCAAACCAGAACGTTACGAATAAGCGAAAACATAAATTTTACAAACGATGACGTCATGAATTACATCATAGGGGCTCTCCAGTGAAAATTGCCCCGGGACCCCCTACCCTTTAATCCGGCTCCGGGCCTTTCCCAGGCTGAAACTCATATTCTGCTAGAATGCGACCTAACCAGAGCTTTATGTCGGATTATGTTAAATTCTATTAGAAATATTCTCTTGAAAGAACAGGTGTTCACATTATCTCAACTAAACGCACTGAGTCAAACTACATGGAATCGTATTCTGTTATTTGGCCTCGTTAAACTAAAACGCTCTTCCTCTTTGCAGGCATGTGATGTCATTTGTAACTTTCTTTCGACAGCTTTGGCGTAGTTGTAACGATTCGTATGTTTTTGCTTTGGGAGCCTAACGTTCTTTTATTAACGTTCTATTATCAATTTTTTGCCTCTTTATTTATTAATGCAACTTTTGCATCTTTATTTATTAACATTTTGCCATCATATTGTCGTGTTGCTGCTGGTACTGGCAGATGGCATTCCAGGCTTTGGCCTGTCGTCGTTTGCCTTTAAATAAAATAAATCAATACAAAATAAGTGTACGATATGCAATATGCTTTTTGCAGCCAATCTTGTAGTTTAGCCAGAAGTGATCGTGTCCGCCACTACGATTGTGCTTCGTAAAACAGTTTAAGGACCGCAAGGCCACATTTGAGACCAGTAATTTGTCTAATCATGTCTTTCCAACCGAAAGAGCTGGAGAGCTGCTCAGACTCTCCAAAGAAGCAGAGTCTCCTAGGTTCGATTTAAAAAATTTCGGGCATTTTTAGGCTTTACATTTTTTTGGTGTGACGTCACGATTGCGAGAGGTTTGGAGATTATCACTGACGCTAGATGGCCAATCAAGGGCTCTAAAGATGCAGATTTTTGCCTATAGTTTAATTTAAATGAAAAAACAGTTAGATTGCCACTTGAATGTTTCCTCAGGCCCTGATTACTTCATTAAAAATTCCCTTAACCCTCAACAGTCGTGACGTCACACCAGTAAAAGTTGAAACCGAAAAGTGCTCAACTTTTTTTAATCGAACCCTAGGAGACTTTCTGCTTCTTTGAGGATTTGAACAGCTCTCTAGCTCTATCGGATTGGCAATTTACAGGGTTGTCCATGGGACATATTTATCTGTCCCATTCCCTTCCCATAGCAATTTATGCCTGTCCCAAACCATCCCATCCCATGGGACGTTTCCCATGGGATTCCCATAGGAATGACATTCGCATGGACAAGCCTAGGGTTGTCCATGGGACATATTTATCTGTACCATTCCCATCCCAGCAACAGTAGCATTACATTCAAGATATTTATTTCTGATAACATGTATTGTGACCTTTCAATCACAACTGCGTGGAATTATAACATTTTCATCAATGATTTCCCATTACCTTGCCGGCGAGTAAAAAATCAGTCTTGTCAAGTAATCAGAGTCCGATCTGCGCAGATTCCCAGCGTGTTTCAACTTTCGGCCCCCTATCCTACAGTAAATTTGAATCCATTCAGCCACAACGGGAATAGTCAGCACCAAAATCTAACAAACCTAGAGCAAGTAGTGTACAAAAATGCTGCCGCAGTCGCATTTCATAGCGTTTAAAATGACATACAATCTAAACATTTTTCATACGCGTTGAGAGACCCTAGTGCTTACGTTTATCAGCTGCATGCGTCAAACAGTCGCTCCATAATTGGACAACTACAGGATCCACGTCTTATGTGTGCAAGTTTTGTAGAAGCCTACTTCGGAAGTGGTGTCTTAGAGTAAATTCATTACTTGGCTTCAATTGAACCAGTCCTATCGCCACGAGGGAATTTGGTGGGCTCGTCCCCCCAAAGAAAGCACCAAGCCCACCAAATTGAAATATGAAACACTATAAATCAGCGGATTTTTTAACCAATTTTCACTGTCAAGCCCCACTGCACAAACGTAAAGCCCCCCTATTGACAACTTTCTGGTGACGGTTCTGGATATAATGTGTGTTGGTGCATATAAGAAGCGTATAGTGTTTTTATCTTTTACAAGTTTGGTCAATCGACGTTTGTGGAGATCTCGTAGGGGTTAGTCCTTGGTCTGCTAGATCGGAAATTTTGCGTCATGTAACAGTGTATGTTTTCCTCCTACGTATCTTCAATTATTTTTTTCGTTTTAAATAAGTCTTGTCAGTGATAGTTACACGGCACGGGTACCTCACCTCAGAATCGTGCGAAGATAAAATCTCTGTTGGAAGAAGAAACTACTGCTAAATTCTGTGTAAGAAATAAAAACTTGTACGTGATTGGTATCCAGATTGCTTACTTTTATTTTTTGTTGGATGCGCATAAATTGTGTTTAGTATGACTAGATCGATTCAACCAGCATTGAAACACAAAAGACGTTTATTAAGAAACGGTCTATAACTTGTGCGGAACAAACAACACAAATGCACCTTATCAGTACGATCAGCCCAAAATGCCCATTTAGATCATTTAAATTTTTAAATATTTTTCTTGAATAACAAAAACTGTTTTCAAGAACAAGGTTTATAATCTCAAACGTGTTGAAATTTGTAGAAATTACTTGAATATTTTAGAAGCTTGGCAATTTTTGCAAATGTTTAGTTGATGAAATGTGCACCCATCAGAGTGAGGTTGGCACATGTTGCTTTGCTTTCTTAGCCGGAATTTCGAAGCTGAGAAACAGAAATACCTGGACTGCTTCTTAACCTGAGGTTGTAGTAACATTAGAAGCTTACACAAAAGGTAGAAGCCTAATTTACGACGTACAGTTGGTTACAAAATACATCCCTTTAAAAAAGCATACGCTCGGAGTGCTTAAAGAAACATTTAAACTGTATTATAGAGTAACCCCTTTTATTTTTGCAAAACACGCTTTTTTCCTCATAAAATCTGTTATTGTTTTCTCATAAAATCTATTATTTATGATTTGCTAAACAAATAATATCTGTGCATTATACAATATATTCTTCCACAAGCTCTCAATCAAGGTCTGAAGGCATACGATGAAAAAGAAAAAAATTATGAAATGTTCAAATGGTAATTATAACAACTAAAATATGGTAAAAAGCGAAGCATCCTTAGAAAATTATTGCATAAAAACCTTTCAATGGTTTTTCATTGAGATGGCTTAAAAATGCAGTCAATCAAAAAAAATCACACCTTTTTCGCATAAACATTAGTACATCACACAAGTTCTAACAAGTATTTCAACTTTTTCGTTAAACTCACTCATGAAACAGAATGAAACTTGAAATTCTGCATTGAAATACTATTTCTAACACTCATGAAACGTTTCACTTCATGCACATTTGAGCAGTGATTATGGTGAACAATTCATTTCATTTTGGTTCCAGGAAGTTGTCGAAAATGGGATATGTTTTCTTAACCCAAATTTCGTACAACTAAATGTTGCAAAACTGGAAAGAATTTGTTTTTTTGATTTCGAAAACCAGTTAAACTCATCACATGGCTTATTTTCAACCAAAAACGTTTGCACTATTTAGCGTCATATTGTAATATTGCGGAACTAATACCAAACACCGTTTAAATACCAAACTAATTTGATGTGGAACTTAAGAAAACGACCAGATTTCGAACAAGCATGCAGCGGAATGCATTCGAAAAAATAAAGCAAGAGGCCGACATAGTGCGTTAATTGCTGTCCACACATTTTGTGAATAATACATAGACTGATAATTGTAAATCACGAACAAACTGCCTTCAAGCGAATAAAACACCCACAAGCAGGCATTTGCAATGAGCAGGAACATCACGATATTTCGTAACAGAAGCCGAGATTTGCCGGGAGGAGCCACTGTGGTTTCTGCCACAACTTTTACCATGTGGTGTGGTTTCGAAGATTCTTGTTTAATAGCACGGAATTTGGTGCCAACTGCTTGGTCTTCTTCGTCATCGGAAAAAACAGAATTATCGCAGGAAGTGCTATCAAATGAGGATGTTTGTTTTAAAGCGTTTTTCTGTTTTATCTCTTGCTTGTCCATGACTGTTGTTAACGAAGAGTTACCGGAGTCCGAAGTAGCTTCAGTGCTACCCTCTGGTAAAGACTTCTTTCTTGTCGTGGCGGCACCAGTGAGTACGTTTCCATCCCTATCCTGCTTTCTTCTACCAGTGAGGTTTTCGTTAGCTGTTTCAAATTTTTTCTTTTCGGGTAAAGGAGATGATAAATGTTGCTTAGAGTCCATCGCCTGTTGCAAGCTGGACAAATGTGATACAATAGCAGCTGGTCGTAGTGCTGACGTGCCAACCGCTTTACTAGGTACTGATATCATGTACCTAGGTTTGGTGTACGGAGACTGAGTTTCATCAACTTCTGTTCGATAATAGTCTTCTTCACCGCATTCGTAAATCGTATCAAGATCTTCGACTGAAGTTATCCTAGAACATAACCAATTTGCAACAGACTGACCAAAGAAAATTTTGACCTGTCTCAGGATAAAATGCTTGAATTATGCGGGTAACCTGTGTTTAAATTCAAAATACCAGTATGCTCGTAGATTTGTTCTTTCTAAATACATGGTGCACATGCTCCGTTTGTGGATCTTTTTTTCCATTTTTTCTTCGAAAGAATGCTATAAGGAACAGAGCGTATGATAAGTTCATCCCCTTTTTGTAAAAGTAGTCTTTTATTTTTACAGTACAGGATGCAAACACGCAAGAAACAGCGACAAAAAAGATCTATACATTCGTGAAATCCTGAGAGAGAAAAGCAATTTAACATAATGGATATTATCCCAGTAAAGGGTTTGGTTTAACGAGGTTTTAAATGAAACGTTTGTTTCAGTTAAAACGTTTGCTAAAGTGCGCACTGTACATTTTGTCAGAAAACCCTGTGTAAATTCGGGATCAGATTTCCGAAAACTGTTGCATGTATTATGATGAGACACATTTGAGTAATTAGTCGTCTTAATAAGACTTGGTTGGCAGACCGAAGTGTTCTGTTACACGGACGTTTTCTTCATTGCTTTTTCATGCGAAAATGTATAGTTATTGAAAAACAAGATTTGGAAATGGTAAAGTGACTCGCGCTTTTCGCAGATTTGCGCAATTCCGAAATTTATACAGTTTTTAGCAAAATTCTTAAAACTATGGAACTTCAGTGCGGAAACGTAAAATATAATGGCTACTTTTCTTTGGCGTAGGTTATTTTGAAGACAAATCGAAATTTTTTAATCCTTGCAAACATGATGGGCAGGGTAATACCTCGACTTTCTCTTACACAGGGACAGTGTCGTAGCCAGCTCAAAATTTGGGGCAGGCAAAGGCTTTTAGGGGGGCGAAAAATTTGACATTAGACGAGCAGCAGTATGTTTGTTTGGGTCGCCGCTTCTCAAAGCACAAAATAACTAGATACGCTAAAAATTTGGGTGGTCCGTGGCCTCCTAAGCCCCCTGGCTGGCTACGCTTATGCACAGGAAGCCTCTTCTCTCAAAATTTGTCAAAAATTGGATGAAGGCGATCGTTGGCGTAAAAATTCGTGGTTATACCCAGTGGCGCATCTATGCAAAGTGGCGCCCGTGGCAAAGTTTAAATGTGCGCCCTTTCTTATAATTTAAATATTAGATATTGGCACCATTTTTACGAAAGACAAAGCATGTAGAAAGCAAAGATTTTAAAACGGAAATTATTTGTGTTTACTTTTGCTTCAAACTTTTCAGCAAACGTAATGTAAATTATTCAAAAGGACCACAACATATTTCTATACTCATTTATTTTTATGAAAAACATCAAAACATTCAAATGATAACGTTAACATAGTTAATAAACCTGTATAGTGTTGCCTGACAAAATTGTTTGTCGTACAAAAAAATCAAGCAACATATTGCAACTGCAAACGACAATTTCATTTGAAATGGAACACATTTGATGTGAATTGCAAAATAAATTATATAATGTAAGTCATGCATTGCTTATGTTCGCAAAACACCATTCCATACAAACATAAATACTCTATATCCAGACTTTTTGCGGTTAAATTTCCCAAATATGCTTATTAAAACAACACTTTCCGTGCCTTAACGAAGCAAGGTCGTCTATGGTTTCATCAAAGTAAGCTTTTGCTGTTTCGTTCCTTTCTATTCTTATCAAAGCTAGATCAGAAAACCTGCCCTGACTGACTTCTTGCTAGTCAATGATATCCGGAGGTATGAAAGGACCAGTTTCAGTTTACTGAAAGATCGTTCACAGCTTGCAATACATATAACTGCCATCGTCAGCATTACTTGCAAAGCAATTTAAAGAATTTCAGCAGTTCAGGATGCGATAACTTGAAGTTGAACGACTTGGAACTAGCATTTTGCAACCTTCTAACTGCTAGCCATCTACATCTGAACTGTACACAGCTCCTAAATTGTCACACGTAGATTTTAGTTTTTCACAGTCAGGACCTTTTCACCTCAGTAGCGTGGACAGCCCAAAATTTTGGGGAGGTCATATATTTTGTATTTAAACAAGCAACAGTACTTGGTTTGGGACAACGCGTCTCGAAACGCAAAACGATAAGATATCCTAGAAATTTTGGGTCCACGGCGCTTTTGGCCCCTGGCTATACGCCTATGTTTAGACATCGAACAGAAATCCAAATTTGCACAGAAAAAGCTAACTCTAAACAAGACTAATAAGTCTTTTTCATGAGTTAACATTTTTGCTAAGCTGGTACGGCAACGATAGGCTACTAACTGCTAATTTTACGAAGACTAACTAATGTTCTCTACCTTAGTCTCTGGACAGGGGCGTTGTATTCAGCCTAATTATTAACGGACGCTAGTGGCCATCGAACAAGTTTCGTAAAGTCGGAGTGGGCCGCAGCAATTAGATTGTAGGACCTCAACAACACTTATTTGCGTAACAGTCAGATTCTCACAGCCACGGACTTAAATTCGTCTCAGTCAGATTTGATTAATATCTTCTTGCCTGAAATGCAGCAGTACGGACTGACGTATCCTTTCTTATAGCGCAGAAGTTCTTAATCTGGATTCGATCTAGGGTGGCCAGATGGCCGGTATTTCACCGGCCTGGCCGGTATTTTACTGCTAATTTAGCAGAGGCCGGTAAAAAGCCGGTATTTTGAAAATCAGTGCCCGAAGCCGGTATTTTGAAAATAAGTATGTTCCCGTAACTTTGAAAAGAACTTACTCCGAATTTCTCAAAATATAAAGCTTCTGGTAGTGAATCTTGTCAGGACAGTTCCTTCAGCGAACTTTATTTGCTGCTGTTGACGCAATCCTTGGTGCGATTGCCACGTCACACACACACCGAAATGTAATGAGCCAGCCAAAATACGGGCAAATTGTGGCTTGAAACAATACTCATTGCCCTCTGTTTTCCCTGTGGCGCTTACGAATTACGACAAAGCTTAGATCTGGCACTGTTGACAAATGACCGGTATTTTTACAAAACGCATCTGGTAACCCTAGTTCGATCGAACCCCTAAGGTTTGACGGAGCCGTTTCAGGGGTTCGACGAAGGTCATCTGAAACATGAATGGAAGCGTGGAACTACTGTATAATTAAATATAAAATGTTGATTGATTTCACTTCAGTAACCCATTTTACTTTCCGTTATATTGGACAAAAATGAGGTTCGACAGAAGGTTGGAAAACTACGTAAGGGTTCGGGGTGTTTGTAAAGGTTAAAAACCGCTATATGGCGTGAGAAGGACGAGGTGTTGTAGCTTTGGCATGCGAGTGTTCTTGTTCTGTCACAAAGTTTGACCGTCGTGTTATGTCACAATATCACAGTTTTGTCATAATGCTTGGTGGTGCTGGCGCAACACGCCCGACGCAAGGGCACTGTGCTGATGCAGCTTTGCAGTTTATGAATGTATAGGGAGAAAAATAGAGTTTAAAGGAACTATGAAAAAAGATTTAAATTTTTGCCAAGCGATTTTTGCGCCCCCGTCAAAGTGGCGCCCATGGCACGTGCCATGCCTGCCATACCCTAGATACGCCACTGGTTATATCAACAGATTTTCAAAATTATAATTTCCAAAAATGAGCCTGCAGATAGCTGGAGAAAAACGTAAGCACATGCTGTTACAAGTTGTTGCTTCAAAAATCATTTCGGTGTTAATGGCATTAATCATATAGACGTCTGGTGGCCAAAAAAGGCTTCTGCAAATGCCTCATGGCTTTGTTTGCAGTTCTACTCATGTATCGCGATGACCTTTGTACGGATAATTTTTCATTTGCATCATCTGTTCTCACTAAAACCGTTGTTAGTGTCAGCACTTCGGTCTACCAACCAAGTCTTAACTTTATTGAAACAGTGCCAAATATCTGAAATTTAGGCTGTCACTGTTAAATTTCTTAGTCGTAAAATGGTATTCAAAATGACCTCAAAAGAATACTAAGATACGCATGAAGGAACATTAGCAAACTTAAGCTAGCAATAAGCAGAAAAATATTGCATATTTCGTAAAATTGTTATTTCTCATGCACTTCCAAAACCTGTTCATTAAAAAAAAGATCTCTGTGTGCTTAACAAAGCTACCGACAGCTTTTCACAAGAGTTTGTAAACTACCACACAAACAACCGTTTTAGCATAAATGAGCAATAGTTCTGTACAGAATTTATAAACTGCTGTTCTGTACAGAGCAAATGAACTTTTTTACGAATTTGTGGTCTGCTGCTTACAATACACAGGTCCTTTGTTTGTTTCAAGTGGGGTTTGATGCTCATGATGGTTACGCATTTCGCATTATCACCACAAAGTTTCCAAACTGAGTTGCAACTCTGAAACTGATAACAAACGCCTGGAATGATGAAATCGTGCCGAGTAAGCTTGATTTCTAATTGCGCAATGATAAGCTTCAGCAGATTTGCACTAAAATGCTGGATTCCTGTATTTTTTCCATAAATGTTCGTTGGCAAATGCAAACGCATGAAATTATGTTTCTTACTACTGCATCTAAGATATATTTCTTACTATTGCATCTAACGAATTTAATTCATGATGTATTTGTAAGTAAGATTTATATACCGTATTTACTCGATTGTTAGCCGCCCTTGATTGTAAGCCGCCCTTGATTGTAAACCGCATGAGATAGATTTACAAATTTAATGTAAGCCGCCTTTGAATGTAAGCCGCATATACTGTACCGGTGTCTATATGGGTTTTAGGTATCTGTGTGGGCACGAAAATTAAAGTATGGTTACTGGTAAATGTTCTTGAATTCGCGTATAACGGTATGCGCGTTAAACGGCATACGGCATTCGCCGGTTGCGAATGCCGTATGATGCAGCACTTGCGATAAATTCTACACCGTATCCTTAGCTTATCACAAAAACCAGACGAAGCTGAAAAAATGAAAAAAATGTAAAAAGGAAAAATGTAAGCCGCCCTTGAATTTAAGCCGCAAACATGATGAAAAAAAAACTTTATAAGCCGCGGCTTACAATCGAGTAAATACGGTAGACGATTCGAGAGAAGCTGCTGAACAGTATTTAAATGTTTGGGTGCTCGGTTTGTAGATAGCAAAGTACCTGCAATTTTTATTAGCTCTTGTAAAGATTAATGCGCTGTTTTTATAATTTTCTTGAACACTCAGCATTGTTTTGCAAACACTTACATCGCTAGTGCTGCGACAGCAAAAAATTGCACGGAACTCAGTTTTTACATAATTGAATATTTTATTATAGAACTGGATAACATGATTATCACTTCTAATTAAACACAGTTCTTCTGAAATATTTTGTTGATTCTAAGGAGAGAAATACATTTTATTGAAACAGGAAAGGTTGTATTAGCGTTGGGGATGAGCTAAGTATTGTAGATTAACACTTCGGTTCTAGTCAAAGGCATATAGACTAGAAAGTCTGTTCCCTGAAAATATTTTTTTTCTCATTTGCTTACATTGTTTTCGGACTTTTGTCTTCTACGTCCAACCAAAGGTCAAAGAGCAACGTCCTTTCCCATTTTCACATAACCACGACGAAATACAAACAAAAAATTATAGCGAATTGTAACACAATAACGCCATAATTTCACAACTACTTTTGTTATACCTTGATCTAATTTTGCCACTGCTGCCATTTTTCCATTGAATAAAGCTTTTCAACAGTTTTAATTGCATAAATGAAGTTCTGAAGGGAATCAGTGCTGGAGATTGCAGATTTTATTGTCCAAAATGATGTCTGCCCAGTAAAAGGGAATCCGATTTGATTCAGTTTTTTCGTTATTTTAAATTGACTTTTATTTTCTGCTTTAGGTAACACATTTGTTTTTTTTCTGAATATTAAAATTCACGAGCCGAAGTGACTCAGGACAGTAGATGTTAGGAATAATATGAGGCCACACGCTTTTCGCCAATGATGCAATGTCTGCATTGCAGACATGCAATGTCTGCATTGCATCATGATAGTCGTATTTGACTGTAACGAAAAACTCTGTCTAGTGGTGGTGACTATTTTGCTGAAGAAATTACGTAAGATGTTTTCATTGTGTGGTTAATGCAGTGAATAAACTAGTTCAAAAGTAGTACGTGCATACTATCGATGACTTCTACTGAGATCACTACCATCCAGTGACGAAAGAGTGTACATTCAGTCAATAAGAGTTCGTTGGAATTAATCTGCTTCTGGCTATACAGCTGCTAGGTTCCGTTTCAGATAATAAAATTTAAAATATGGTTCTTATTGTGAGCGCAAACACAAAATTAATAACTTGGAAAGAAATCACAGGAGAAACCATATGAAAAACCTCACATATTTAAATGTCTCTTTTGTAACAAGAAATTCAAGCTTGCCTCTCCACTAACGAAAATGAAATTGTAATGATTGATAAATACCCAGTGGCAAATGGTATCAAAGCAACCTACATTTGCATGCACAGTTATCGTTTCATTGATGTGAATCATTTGCCAGGGATGACATGCTCAAGTGCACTTAGGAAAAGTACACAAAACTCACCTTCGGTGTACTTCTGCTGCCGTTTCTCTTCCCTCTCCTGCAGTCACCGGTTCTCGTTTCAACCCATACAATATAAAGGTCACCTAGCAATATTAGAGAATTTTTGCAATCGAACTAAATTCAAAATGAAAACAGTCACAACAACAGAAAAAGGAAAAAACTGTATCTTAGAAGTTTTTTACCAGTTAGCACTAGTACTACTACTTGCCTGAATTAGACACTGAAAAACGTCAGTGAACGGTACCAGGACGTTAAGGATCCACCACGGTATTCCTTGTCGATTTTCTTCTTTTATGAGGTTTGCCAGCATAGTGAAGATCGAAACCAAAAGTGGACCAATTAGGCAAAGAAGCAACAAAACTGCGTCTAGATCTTCCATTTCACTTTTCATGCCAGTTTTGTTAAGATTGAAACAATAGAAACCCACTAGTGAAGACACCATCATAAAAACATCAAGAGAGAGCTGCAAAATAGTATTTTTGTGTCTGATGTTAAATGACGACTTTTTATGAAGTTTTTTCAATCCCTGGAAAGAATCCAATAGTTACATAGGATTTAGATAGTCTCTATAGTCATAACCAAGATATCATTTGCGATTAAAGCACGAAACAGACCTGAAAGGCTATATCGAAAAATCTATAGATGTCTAATCTGATTCAGGTTAAGTAGCACGACTTACAACGAAGATGTTGTATATAAGTAGATTGTCTTTTTCAGTGAAGTACGTTTTGTTGCTGGCACGAGGTCCTGAAGAATATGTTCCAAGTACAACCAACACAATTACGCTCGCGAAAATAGTCAAAGATCCTGCTATAACTCCTGAAAAATGAATGTTTGTATGTTGCATAAATCATTGTCACAACTAACACAGGCGCGGACACAGGGGGGATGCAGGGGATGTACCCCCCCACCAAACCTAAAGAGGTGTTGACACGACACTTGAGTTCATTGAAAATCATCGCCAAAATATTTTTGTACTGCACACTAAAAATTAACTTGTGCTAACAATTAGTCAAAAATGTTTCTTCGGTTCATTAGATGAGCTGGCTTTGTTTGTGGAACCTGATATAA
>Ga0210059_1002356_pt1 | contig 29559 bp, 17 predicted proteins | sample Ectturendosymbi2_FD_188042 | JGI IMG/M metagenome (GOLD analysis project Ga0210059, IMG submission 188042) | Ecteinascidia turbinata endosymbiont from Florida, USA - Sample 2 (SPAdes) (version 2) | ecosystem: Host-associated > Tunicates > Ascidians > Unclassified | place: Key West, Florida...
GTTTTTCCGATCCATCAGAAAGCGTTATTCAGCTTGTGGGCCACCGACAGTTTAACCAAAACATAGCTAAGTTTTTTTAGTGTCGAAAGCCACTAATACGTTTCGGTGACAACTTTTGGTGCGATACACACACTTTCCATGGATGTGAAAGCTTGTGCGCAGGTTTCAGCTTTCGAAGAGAGAGCATAGATGGATTCCTATTTACCTTTACCAAGATAAGATTTTGCGTTCAGTGGGTTTGAATCGAATTTCTAATGAGGAGATGTCACAAACTCATCGACTTTGATTTTTCTTTGAATTCAATTTCGGCAATTGTTTTTGAAAAAAGGTTTCTAACTCGATTGCAACAACTGACTGAGCAAGTCGTCACGAAAATGTAGCCACGAATATATTCACCAACCTCCTTTACTTCTTCTGCTGAACCTTTCTCACCAGCATGTGCTGTTCTGTGGATGTTGTTTGCTTTGCAAAACTGCAATTTTAAAATAAAATGTAAACAATTTATGTTCTCATGAATTTACCGAACCATTCGAAAAAGAAGACACATATTGTAAGCGAGTATTTTGGCTTCACAAGCACATTTTATTTAACTGTTTGTTTCCTTGTTTTATCAACTGACTTAAAGTAGATTTTTGACTGATTTCGTTTCGTTTGCTAAACGTGTAGCAATTAGTTGATACTGCAACACTGGTGCTTCCTTTTGTTTCTGTTGTCAAAAGGGGAAAAACACTTTTGCAAAAAAGACCAATTAATGCGTGTGTTGCGTGAAAAAACTGCATCTCCGTGATGCAAGTTTAGAAAGCTCATCTCGCTATACTGTTTATTTACGCACTTTCACGTGATAGCTTATCAGCACACATTACACACGGACGGAGAGCGTAGGCAAGAATCGCTGTGATGCAAAAAAAACGGGCAATGGGCATTGAAATGTAAAGAAAGTGCTGCCGTTGGTGCAGCTGCAACTTCAAACACTGGAACAACTCAGCAGCATGTTCCACACTGGCCTTCAACTTTAATTCTGCAGTTGTTGCATTGCAGGAAAACGTTTCATAGCTTCGCGGCCTGCAGCGTTTAAGCCATTGTGGCCTTCTTTTGATTTAAAATTTAGTGTTTGGGAGTCTGAGTGGACATTCGTCCGTTCGATAACAACCTAACGCAGTACCTCGAAAGCTTCCTTGTAAGGAAGGAATTCAGTTCCGTCGCTTCCTCCACATCCAGCGATGTCGATCCCGACCACGCCCTGTGCAGCGAAGTCTTTGCACATGTGAGCAAGTTCCATGGACCACTCTGCAGCACACAAGGTTTTCAAAAAGTCGAACTTTTTGTGTCATACGAACTCGGAAAACGGTTCTGCTGAAGCTCAACGACGTCTCTTTTCAAAACAGACATATACTTTGCGTTGGCATCTGTTCTCACCTGCACAACCAACAATTTCGCACAGAATTATTCTCACAGTGATTCCAGCTGCTTTCGCCGCTTTTGCAGTTGCATCACACACTGTTTGCAGCACGTCTTTCGGCGAGACGCAACCCCTGCGAAGGTTTCGTAGTGTTTTTGCATGTGGGAAAAGCCTATTTTCTTGTAACAAGTATCAAAAAATCATGTCTGGCGTGTCACTTCACAAAAAATTGCCAAACAACAATCATAAGCAAAACATTTTGTAACGATTTTCTTCGAAATGACTGCGTTATATTGACAAACAACAGATCTTTTCCGTTGAAAGCAAGCGAAATCCTTGTTTTGGGAAATGCCATTCTTCAGACTCTTTTTTTTAATAATAGCAGTGTTTAAGCAATTTTTTTTCATTTTGGGAGCGGGGCTAAAACAAAACGGTTCAAAAATTATTTATTAAACCATTCTACCCTAAAATCTTGACGTGTTTCTATGGTCGAAATCGACCATAATTCTTTTAAGAACTCGTTTGTGCCCTATATCAGTCCATTGTTAAGAACCCAAATCGAATGCCTTCTATGTGTCTCAGTTATTGGAGCATCACGCTTATAGTCTGCGCAGGAGTCACCACCTATGAGTGGTGGTTCAACTCTCATCAACTTTGAACTGCTACTTTGTTTTTACGCAGTCTTCTTACTTTTCCTTGCAATACGTGTATTGATTTAAACAAGTGTCGGCCAATAAGTGCGGGCAAAACCGAAGCTCCAAATAGCGAACGTGCTCTCTCGCCTTGTCTTCGATTGCTTCCCGAGTTATGCGATCAATAGAATCCAGATCGCCTCTGAAAAGTCAAATAAATTTTTAATGACGCTGTTGTGTGTACGCTGCACTAAGAAGTGGCTGTTTCTATACAGAATTTAAACTTACGCGAAAATTTTGGTGAAGACGGCCATCTTTTGCAAATACTCGTCAAGTCCCGAACATCTGTGTCTAACGCAGTATTCATTCTCCAACACCTTGAGGTCATACGTTGGTAATGCAATCTTCCTCTTTCTGCAAGAACATACTTTATACGTTATAATACAGTTAAAGCAATGTAGTTTTCTTTGCTACTACGATATGGCACAGCAATGCAGTAGTAAACACTGTTAGAACGTATTCGTAACTGGGACGTAGAAAAGTCCTGAAGTTATCTATTCGGGGCCGTAAAACTTCATTGAATCAAAAACAGTGTTGCCATGCATAAACACATGACAAGGGTTGTAACGTAGAATTATGCTGTACAATGCAGACAAAAAACACAAATACCTTCTTATTCTTTGAGACAATGTATGTGAAAACAATAAGGTATATACCGTAGCATGGCTGAACAAAAACGAACTTATGCATGTTGTGGGAGGAGAGAACATTTGAACTGTTTACAAAAGGTGCCATGGGGCAAAGCTTACAGACTCAGCTCGGTTTCTGCCCATAATGCAGCCTCTCTAATAGAAGTTTTTTTTCAGAATTCGCAGAAACCCTTTGCATAAAATAATGTTCGTTGCCAGTGCATCTGGCACACGAACCACTTCGAAAAACTTTGCCATGGGTTTTGGGTAACACACCATTATGTAGTTTGTGCATACATTTCGTCAATTCAAATCGAGACATCATTTAACTTCAAACCATTAATATTTTTATGTAAAAGAGTAACATGATAACTTACAGTAAAACTGAACATCATTATTCTTAACACATTATTATGCGAAACGTTTAATAATGGCTGTAGGACATAATTCTCAGCTGCACCTATGACATAGCACAGTATTGTAAATGACAATAAACAAAGCTATAGTGAGATTTCAAGAACGGCAATAGGAGTGAATGTTCGAATTTTGAATATTAAACGAGGTGCACGCGAAAATTTACTTTTTGCCAATTGTACATGAGAATACCATTCTAATTTACTGTCAATGAGACGCCTAGGTGTTTTGCACATGATATTTTGAGTCAACATCAAGTTGGCCTCTCTGATGTTTCTTTCGCGTTATCCGCCAAAAGCAAAGAAAAATCGCATACGTGTAATTTTCTCAGTGCATGTCTCCGAAACCCAACTAACAAAGTTGGTTGGAGTTCAAACGAAGCTAAATATTCGCCTTCATCCTTTCCACTTGGTTTTTGTGAAAATAATTCATTGTAAATCGGTGGACTGCCTTAGAAATGTTATTAACAGACGCCGTTTTAACTTACAAGTATTTAAAGAAAATTGTTTCAAAAATCAAAATCAACGATTCACAGACAACAGGTGACAGCGAATAAACGCTATGTTTTTTATTTTCCGCATGTCTGAAAAATTCTGCAAACGCCTGAAAACACATACGTTTCTACGTTTGACCAATACACAGTATATATATCTGAAATATACATGAAATCCAGCATACCCGACTCACTTTGCTATGTCAACGATGGTTTCCAATCGGAAGCATCCATCCAAGTGACAGTGCAGCTCTGCCTGTGGAAATAAGGTATTCACATTAACTGAATCAGACTAACTTGTGACCTGCACCTTGATCCGTTGAAAACTGAAATAAGTTGTCGTAAAGCGCAGATGCAGTTTGATGCTGATTTTTTTGCTCAACGACGTCACGGTTCAAGTGGCGAAACCCCAATCTACAGATAAAAAGCTACATAGGGGATGTTCCTACCTTTGGCAAAACAACGTTTACTAGAGAGGCACGTATTCACATCTATCGATTGTAAGAAAACTATTAGCTATTGATTTGCATTCAAAAGTAAACTGAAGAAGCGCTTTCGTGGAATCCGCCTACCATGCTGCGTTTTCACAACTTTATTGCGATGCGTTTCAGTAAACTGCGGCATGAAGACAGATCTGCTCACGGTCGTTTCCCTTGTTTCATTTTAAAAATTTATTGCATGAGCTCAGAAACCATCGTTTCGATAAATCTAACGGTGGGTCCGCTTCGAAGGCTTGCAACCACGTGGTAGGCGCGGTGTTGAACGCGCACAAATGGCATGTGCGTTGTGACGCGAACAAGTAATCATAGATGTGATCTGGATGAGTCACCTCTAATACATAATAATGTTTTGAATCTGGTGAACAGTTGATTGTCCTTGCTAATGGGCTTGTCGGGTGATCTCTACTGTTGCTTGCTGCCACAGTGTGACGTTTTGCGCGCTTGCCGCTCGGGTTCTTCGATCGAATAGAAGTACTGTTGCAACCGATCGAATAGAAGTACTGTTGCAACCGATCGAATAGAAGTACTGTTGCAATAGAAGTACTGTTGAATCGAATAGAAGTACTGTTGCGGTGGTGTTGCTTTGATTGTGTGATTCACCACGTACGGGATGTGCGTGAAAAATAACACCATAATATACGTAGCGCGAGCAAGCAATAGAAAGAGAGATTGCGACGTGGTAGCTCTGCCGATATTAACATGTGAACGATTGAACGTAACGACAAGCGTACGCAAAGAGAGATTGCGAGCATGATCTCTATTGTTGCTTGCTGCCGCGGTGCGAAGCATTGCGCACATGCCGCTAGGGATTTCCGATCGCATCAGTACACAATGTTTCAAACTGCACGCACATCACTAGTACAATAAAAAGCTGCTCGTTGGCTGGCTCTGGAACTTGCCCCAAGTTTCTAAGCGCCGGGTTAAGCCTTCTGGCTACTGTAGGGGCATTTTAAACTCATGCTGGTTGGATGCTGCTCCATGCAGTTTTGTATCTGCAGTTAGGGTTGGGCAACCAGGGAACCCCAGGTTTTGCTGATTCTTAAACTTGCGCCGCAAGCTGATACAAGGTCGAATCAAGTGTGAGTTCAGGATTACTGGACATACCCAAATATCTGAAGATTTCGAAACATGCTGGAGAAACTAACCACTTGCAGTATTTCGACAATGCTTTGAAGTAGTGGTCGCCGCCTTGTGGCCCGTGTGGTTTGTGTGAATTATTTCCAAATGTTTGTGTTAGTTTGAGAATATTCTTGACAATCCCAGCTACAGTAGCATCTGCTGAAAGATTTTTCAGCAAGCTTAAACTTGTAAAAAATTATTTGCGGTCTGCTGTGTCACAAACTCGACTTGTTGGCCTAGCAAGATTAAACATTAAGTCTAGCATTGCCAGACAAGTTGATTTTGATAGTGTTATTGGAAATTGTGCGAATAAGAATACCCGAAAACCGCTTAAATAATAGTTAAATGATTTTTTTCTAATTTTTTCCTGGATTAGATTTTACTATGAACCCATAAAAGTCATGTTTAAAAAATGGTAATATGGACACATTTCGTGAGTACCGTTATGTTTTAACGTAATGTTTTATATGATCAATAAACGAGCACATCTAGTTGAAGTATGATGCACATTAATCAGCCTCAATTTTATTTATTTCAAAATAATTTTGCAAGTCTTACGGGCCCCAAATGGGTTTTGTTCCGCCTAAAATAATATCTCTTGGAAGCCCCACACTGGCTCACTGCACCACGTAAATATCCATCTGTCATATGTTGCTCTCAAGACTAACGAAAAAGAGTCAACACCAGCTTTCACACAAAATCACCGTGGCTGTTTGGTGACTGGTAATGGTTTGCCTGCTAATGATATTTTATATTTGCGCTCTGAAATTGCAATAAATGTGATATTAACAAAGTTCGTGTGCTGCGCTGACAATGACTTGCTGTACATATCAAAATCGAGATCCTACCTGGCTTCGCATACCCACTAGCAACAATGCCAACCATGCTGTGAGAAATATTGCGTTGTTGCATAACACTCCATTGTGTGGTGCGTTTGGGGTTGATCATGTCTTGACCAAGTATGTTTCTACTTGGTTCGGCACTACTTCATGCAAATAATCCTCTCAAAAATGTCTCATCTCAATTTGTACTCCTTTGCAAGAAAGCTGCACCCTTGCATTTCATTCAGGCTACACCTCAGCTCGTATTGTCCGCATTAATTGGCAACTTTGCTGACAAGTTCCATGTTTTAGTCGTATAGCTTCGCATCCAATCGCAAGAAGTCACATTAAACCTTGGTCAGTCAGAGAACACGACGCTACATGAGTCCGACTATTCCTTCCGTTTGTTTTCGAACAGTTGAGATTGATATGAAACAGCAACGAAAAATCTAAAAAGTTTCCTCAGGGAGGGGGGCATAGCCTCTTCGGCCTCATTCTGGCGGCGCCTCTGGTCTCTTGACAAAGTTACTGCATATTTCGAATGTAGTTCAGTGGTGGGCCGGTTTCCTGGTTTTCCTCGAATGACGAACAAAACTAAAACACGCTTAACAGAAATACGACAATCGTCGCTTCCCCGCACTGCTTACACTGATTTTAACAAGCGGAGCGGGAACTGTGCAGAACGCACCAAGCATGCTTCTTTTATTTGCCGCAGCGACGAGTTTGCGCCACTGGAAACAGCTACATGGGCTGAATCAGATTTGCTGATGAAGTGGTCAAACCGGGAAAGTTGGCAGTTAACTGCTGGAACATCATACGCTGGTGTGATGACTTCGCAACAGAACCGGAATACACATTCCTACGAAACGCGAAGAGCGTCTCATTGGCATGGAAAGGTCAGGTGTCGAGGAACGTTAGTGTGTGGGTTAAGAGTAATGTTCTATTTCCATGCAGTTACACACTGTGGGCTTTGAAGAAGTGCGGTGGCAATGGCAAGGATGAAACTGCTTGCAAAAGGTTCAGTGCACTTGCACTGCTCTTGTTTGCGGCCTGAGTGAGTAAGTTTGGTTGACAAGCCGCCATCCTGAGTTTTATCAGGTTTAATCAGTTTGACTACAGCTTACCTTGAGAAAGTTGCAGTTGTTTCTTGTTTTGGTCATCGTTATTACACCAGATAAGATTAAACTGCCTCTACGTCAACTGTCCACAAGTTCCATCCGCTACCACACGAACAACGTTAATGGACAAGTGTTAAACGTCAATACCTACACCCATATCTAAATAGTGGAAAACAAAATTTGAGAAGTAGTTCTTGCTAGACAGACAGTGTGACATTCTTCAACCTACAAGCGCAAAGTGAATTTGATGATAAAGACAGTCGACCTAAAGTTTATTGTTCAAGACCTTTGTCAGTGTCTTTTCAATGTGAGCCATTACTGGCTTTCGCTTTAGCGCCACATTTGTCTCAAAACGTGCAGGTCAAATCGAGGTAGCTTACGTAGGCCTACAATGTTTCAGGCAAATCTAGCTGTTTGAACGAAGCAGCAACTTATGTTCCGCGATGTGCAATCCTAAGCAACAACGTGCCTTGCCCAAAACTAAATTAGAAACTGACCTGAATATCCTGCACGCTTGTTTGGTAGGTTGACGTCACAAGGTAACCTGTTGACGTTTTTGACTGGTGGTTGCCAAGCTGCTTGCTTGAATGACCACGTGCACTTAGTGGTACTTGTCTGGCGGAACGTTTTCATTTTGATTTGGCTTTTACGCTGGCATTTGCCTTGCTTCAAGGTTTCTACTTTCGTGCATGTAACTCCTGCATACTTTTGCCTAGTATAACTGAGGATTACGTAACATATCTACCTGTAATTGGATTAACAGCACACACTCACACTGATGCTTTGCTGAGCCAAAAAACTTTGCTATGTATAACTTACCTGTGACTCACTGAAATACAAATACTCTCTTAAACCACGGCGGGCATACGGCAGTCGGGAAACCTGCTACTGGTTCAAGGCTCATTTCTACTGGGGCACAGAGGTCAGAAAAGCACGATTCAGCAAGCACGCGAAGAAGGACTGTATCTATTCAAGCATTGCTTGCATTTCGTTGCGTGGCACAGTGTGCTCGCTCTTGCGTGAAAGTGGCATGGCAACGATTTTCTGCGTTCATACAAGCATTCTGCTTCGCTTTGGGTAAACACGTTTCGGCTTATTAGTAGCGTACATCCACATGGCACTTACTAATTGCTGCTTTTTGGGTTGTGACCGACCTAAACATCCTGAATAAATTCAGCCACAATCAGCTGTGCATTTACATGGCTTTCTGTTTATCAGGACTTGATGAACAGGACTCGCAATGTAGTGAATTCTGTTTTGATTTCTGCACCACGCAGTATGAAATCGTCACGACAGCATTCTAAAAAACTCGAGATTTTGTTCTCAAAACAACGATTTCAAAACACACAGGAAGTGTGTTTCAATCAGCGTTTAAAAACTAACATTCTTAAGTTCGAAGGTTGTTTTTCACTGCTATTCAACTCAGTACCAAGATGAATGCACGAACGCAAATTGTGTGACCTTTGTCTGTAAACCTTTTCATTCCCCACATGCGTCCAAATCCAACAATGTCCAACGACGATTGGGACTGAAACATGTTCAACAAATAAAGAAGCAAGACTTCAATGACATTTAGAATGATCAGAAGAATTGCTACAACGAAACGAAGAGCAGAAATCTACGCAATATTGCCCCTACAACATTACAAGACAATATACAATAGAGGAATTCATTACTTACTTGGATTTTTCACATAACGGTATGAAGTTTGACTTTCACATGACATTGGGGAGCTGTGTCAATAGCTTGTAAACACTCAGCATAAACGTTGTTATTGCATTGTTTTCCTTATTAGTGGGTGTTCGTGTCTTGTAGGCTATGCGCTTTTGAAGTTAGGCTGATTATGTGATAGGGTACAACTTCTGTACCACATACCCACAAGCAGTTTATAACAAGGTTGGTAGATACTTTATCAGTGTAATAGCCAGGCGAATTCTCACAAACGGCCATAGATTCGTGCTTAAAGGGCCAAATGTGGTTTGCAGGAAATAAACTGCAGATTAGAAGTTCAATCCATTGCACACATAACACTGAGCATCATCCGTCGCTAACTATCTTTATTCTCAGGGTTTGGATGTTAAACAGGGCAACTTCAACTGTCAGGAAGGGAAGCGTGCTTGTGAAAGTGCACATACACATTTTGAGTGCACGAATTCTGGATTCTGATGCAAATTAGGCCATAATTTCAAAACTACTTCAATAGACCAAAAGGCTACACAAAATATTTGCTGCCAAACCACTTCGGAAAACGGCCAAACTTTCACAATTTGGCCGCAAAGAGGTCAGGTTCCCAACCCTGGTTGATAATATTTATCGCGTGAACAATTTCATTCCGTCGTTCAGTATGTGCTACCAATGAACCACCTGGAAATATCGCGCCTTGCCTGCGTGTTCCTGCGCGACCTCAAGATGAACTTAATTTCGTTGTAAAATCCATCTTGTCTCAAACCATTGTGTGATCATGAAGATTCGTTATTCATGTGTATATTTTGGTTATATTATATGCGTTCTGTTGACATCTCATTTCAGTTGTGTCGCCCTGAGCATGAAAACATTCAGAATTGCTCAAAGCTTGCTTCGCGCATTTTTCTCTATGAAGCAGGGACCGTGTTTATTGGGGTCGGGGGGGACATGTCCCCCCAACTTTTGGTCAGGGGGTACGTAATATCTTTTGTCCCCCGCAACATTTTGTGATAAAAAGTAATATAGTTGTACAAGTTTCATGTTACTTTGCTGTTGGAAACGTTTCCCCAGCATAAAACAGGGAGTAAATGAGAAAAATGAACATTATCACTGGATTATCTGTAGACACAGTAGGCTATACAGATTTTCTAGGTAAACTGAATTGTCATGATTGTTGAAAATTGTGTTGGTTAATTTGAATTACCGAATTGATGTGCACATGAATTTCGCTCAATCACGATTTCCTGCGATGGTAGCCCACAATCAGAATACGGTTGCCACAAGGCGCGTGGCCAGAGAGGGCAACGGGGCAATGCCACCCCAATTTCAATGTTTGCAGGTTAATAAAATATTTCAAGAATAAGCCAAAGAAACAGTTCAGTGCAAAGAAACTTGTATCTGACCTTTTGTAATCATCAATGACCGCAGGTAAAAACAATTGGAGTAACGCTTTTCGCAGCTGTTTTTGGCGTACCAGCTTGCTGCATCCCACCTAATAGTTACGTAAGCTTCATTTCAAGACTATCACAAATTCCTCTCTGATAACCGTGGGTGTTACAAATACAACATGGTCTTGTTTCCAGTGCCAGCGTAGCCTTAAATCAATATCGTAGATTTTTGTTTTTGCACAGATTTAAAGCTACCAGGGTCGTCGCCAGTGGGAGGGCCAGTGGTTCCCGGCGCCCCATTTGAAATCGGTGCGTCCCCATTTCACGTTTGTCCCACCGGTTGCTGCATACATCCAATACTGTATTTTAAAAATGTGGCCCCCCTTCTGGTTTTTGACTCCTTCTGGTTTTTGGCCCCCTCTGCTGCTAAATCCTGGCGACGAACCTGAAAACTACGTGCGTGAATATGGCATTGAGATAAATTTTATGTCTTGAAGCTCAAACTTTGGCTAAGAAGCGATTCAGTTTCAAAGACTTCTTCATTGCGCCATAGTCACTGTCTAGCAACAATAGCATTCCTTCTGGATATTTATTTGCGATGACATCTACAGTATTGTGACGGGTCAATCACAGTTATGTGGAGCCTTAACGTTTTCATCAATGATTTCCCTTTACCTTCCTGTCGAGTAAAAAATTAATCTTTTCAAAATATTGGACTCCGCCCTTCTGTTCATAAGCTCAGTGTTTCAACCTTCATCTGATGTTAATTGCCACCCTACAGTAAATTATTTAAAATCATTTAACTACAACGAGAACAGTCAGCATCAAAATCTAACGTAAGTAGCTACATGCTTTTTATTTTGCAAGTTCTGAGGGAATTGACACTGCCATTACTTACAGATACTGAGATATCTTGCACACCAGTGGATAATAAAATTTAGGGGCAAGCTCTCACAAAGGGGCCCCGAAACGTCGCCATTGCGAAAGGGAGATGTGGGATTACGTGCTGGATGAAAGCGTTAAATTTATTTCACATTTCAATTTATGAACGAAATTCGAGAGCATAATATACATACGAAAGGAAGAAAAATTTGTAGGCCTGCAGTTTTGTAGCTACACATTTGAAAGCTGCCTCCTATGGCATATATTCCCATAAGTTTTGCTTTATTTTGAAAAACATGGCTTACTTCAGAGCTTCTTTAAATGTGGCTCTAGAGTGGTACATAACTTTTTTAATTAAACAATGGTGCAAAGCTCTCAAAGGGGCGGGCACGGTAACTTTGAAAAAGTAGGGCCCGAGGCGACTGCCTTGTTATCCTTCCCCAATATCCATCCCTGAGCTTGCAATCTCTCTTGTTGGCAAAGCGCATGTGACAAAAATGAAACTAAATTTGAATTTTTTCCCATTAGGGCTTCAAATTCCGCAGATAAGTTATTGTATTTTCAAGAAGCCCCTGATTCGTACAAATTTAATTGGTGCAGTTCTAAGCTATCTTTACATGCAGCTGGGCATGATCAATGAGTTTTGTAATACTGGGGCTACGATTGTGTTTACAGTTCAATTCCATCTTATATTTCAATGAAGTGAGTTAAATTTAGCAAAGTCTCATCAAGCAATATAAACGAAGTAAGTTTAAAGTAACTACAAAGGTTTTACGGAATAGATTGAACTTAGCCAAAAGATCTTACGGATTTTCAAATATCTACACATTTTTCAAATGCGTTGAAAGACTCTAGCGTTTACGGTTATCAACTACATACGCGAATTAATCGATGACAACGGGATCCATTCTATTACGTGATCCATTCTATATATGGATTCTATTGGAATAAGAGATGATGATGCTTACTTCGTAGGCGAAATGCATACTCTGTAAGATCTTAGTGTCTGATTCTTTGCTGGGAAAGCATTTCTTTTCCACAGACAACGGGATCCACTTCTTATATGCGCGAATGTTTTGTAGGTCTACGTCGGAAGTCAGTGCCTCAGAGTAAAGTCACTTCTTGGCTTCGGTTGAACATGCTGTGTTGGTGCATATCAGAAGCGTGTAAATACAGCAACAAGCGCAGTCGTAATGGTGGCGGCGATGACTTCTTGCTCACGTGTAGTACTGGGCATTGAGAGGTTTACTAGCGCTTATGTAAGACAGGTTTATGAGCAAATGATGGCATTGATCCAAAGTAGAAGCTTGGAACTTCACTATCAAAACTTTTAAAACTTGTCAATTCAATGAAACCAGACTTTTTATTTGTCGGATTAAATCTGAACACATGTGTTCAGGAGAAAACGCCAGAAACATGCACGTTTCATGGATGATGCTTTAAAAACAAATAGCATTAAAAATATTTAAATGTTGAAACTCGGTTGTTGTTTTCCCCAGCCCTAATGAAATTCTGGCTGAGCGCCTGGTTGCACTGTTAGTTTTACCAAAAGATCTCCTGGTTTGTTTTTGATTTGATCTGTGTGGTGATCGTTAGTAGCAGTACATTTTAAATTAGCACAATTGTTGAGCATAATTGCACCATAGCATAGTTGTATATACTACTAGTTGCTTTACCACCACCATGGGCGTAGCCAGGGGGGGCCATGGTTAGGCCCGTAACCAGCTTAAAACACCAGGAGGGGCGAAGAGTTTTCTGAGAGGGGCCCAACTAATTTGAACTATGTCCAATGGTTTTAAACAATGTCCAACACATTTTTCCGGGGGGACAAAAATTTTTGTAGGGGGGCTTTGCCCCCCCTGCGCCCTCCCTGGTTACGGGCCTGGCCATGGTCACCAAATCATATCAATTCCACAATGTTCCCCTTGTTTTGCCAATTTTACAGGTCGTACTACGGTTGAGTGAACATGGTGACGTCTCGAAACGCAAACAGTAAGGATTGTCCCCCCCAAAGTTTTTTAGCAAATTCGGTCCCTGCTGTGAAGAGTGGTCTAAACCATGTACTAAAAGATTCTGTTTAAATAAGACTGTAGGACTTAGTGTTAAGATCGTAGTGTTACGCGAAATCGATTTCCCATTAAAAAATTTGCTGATGGATTCAAATCCCCATCTTTGTGGAGACTATTTACCTAGATATAGATATGCGGAAGTTTGAATCATGGGCATCTTCAGTCCTGTAAATTGCAAGAAAGACTTACAAGTGTAATGGTGGATAATAATTAAAGCATGATTCAGGGAAACCACCCGAACTGCAGTTTCAAACACAAGCTGTGACCATATAGCTGGCCACAAACTACAGCGGAAAAGCAAAACAGACGCCAATTGGGCCTACACTGAACAAGTTTTAAGCAACGTGGTGATGAGTCAACAAGTAAAGCTAACAGCGCTACACATGTGAAAACGATTTTTCGACGAAGACATTATTTTAGACAGTTTTTAAAGTTTTAATTTGCCTCAGCACGATTCAAACATTTCTAGAAAACTGAGTTAGCAGGGATTCTCTCTACCACGTATCTTGGAGTAATGGAGACCTAGATTTTCTATGTGCTGTCGAAGACTCTGCTTGCCATGCTATGCTTTCATAACTTCAAATGCTTCGGACTTGCACAAATCGACATTCCAACAGGAATTCAACAGAAAAGCGACGCATTCGGATTAATCAGCAAATTGTTTTACTACCGGAAATCGCATTTGCGCGTCTTCAGTTCTGTCGTTTGCAAGTAAGCCTTGCAAGTGAAATGGTCCTGTAAATTGCACACAAGGCATAAGAGTGTCCCTACTTCGACAAACGCACTTCGACGTTGTCTCGCGGACCCCAAACGTCACAGATTTATTTTTGCGGCCCCCGATCACCCCAACCCAGAGGTTCCCAGGGATACATTTGCCTACCTGACGAGGTATATGTAAGGTTAGCAATAGAAAGGAAAATATATTTATATATTTTTTATTTTGAAATATTTATACTGTGTATGTGTGTCTGCGAGTATCTTATTCCAGTTCCGTCATTGTATGCTTAAAATTAAATATGTTAACTTTGAGATTTGAAAACGGAGTATACCTTTATAGTTCTAAACATCTGAAGCAGGGGTGGCCAACCTATGGCGCATGCGCCAAAGTTGGCGCATTGGATGATTTGAAGTGGCGCATTGTGTACCTGTAATCATAATAAAGTAAGATCGTAAGCCTTTCCAATCTTTTTATCGATTTATTCCTTATGAGATGCTTGTTATCATCTTCAAACAAACTTTTAAGGTGAAATTAAAACTCTTCATTTCGCAGTTAGAAAATGATGACATCAGCTAGTCTCCGCATAGGAGGATATTTAATGATAATGGCAATATGAGAAAATGCACTATAAAGATCAAGTTATTGCGAGACTCATTTGAAAATCGCTTTTGTGATTTTGCTAAAAACACTGCATTTTGGTATTCATAACCCATTTTCACTTAGTTAAAAAAAGATAATGAAAATGCTAAGTGACATACAGTATAAATAGAATTTCTTGACTTAAAATCAAATTTAATATTGAAAACGAAATTTGATGCGCTTTCGTCAGTCCCTGGTACTTACGATGTGATTAATTTCTGGAGATTGTTACCATGTAAAAATTCCCAGAATAAGAAACTTCACAAGTTGTATATATGTCGTTTTGAAACGACATACACCTGGAGATAAGCATTTTCGCCAATGAAATTGATGAAAAGAAAAACGAGGTCGCGCCTGACTGCTCCAAAATTGAAAAATTTTCGGCTGCTCTCAGTAACAAATTTAACTCTAAACATTGAAAAACTGATGAAGTTTGAAATCTCATTAAAAAGTAAGTAAATTTGAAGTTTATTTTCTGCTTTACCGTATATTTCATATGCATTTGATTATAAAACCTGGTAAATCACTAATGATATGAAGTACCATTGATACAAGAAATATCCGACGGCATGACGTATCTCTATTCATGTTTGGAAAAATTGGCGTATGGCGTGCAAAAGGTTGGCCACCCCTGATCTAAAGGTTCTATTAAAAACTCTGTGGATTTTTGTTTTTCAGTCAGCTTTTATGTCATAAGAATTTCTAGGGGTACATGCTCATTTTCGGAATGCTCAAGGTACATATCAGGGGTCGGCAACCTACGGCCCCCGCACCGGATCCGACCGGCCAAGCAAAATCCACCGGCCCGTAGCCTCTTACAAATTGTAGTAACTGTATGGCCCGCCTAGTGGTACTAGGCTATATTTCATGAATATTCCCTTTTTGCAACTTCTTATATTGAATAGCCTACTTACGAGGAACTACTTATGAGAAACCGTACTGTATTATAATTGTACCGTATGCCGTATGTAGGGTTCCGTTATAAGCTGTGAAAATCAGTAGTTTATCCGATGAAAAGTCCATAAATTCCCGAGTTTTAACAACATCATAAACAGCAAAGGTAACGGAATTGTTGGTAGAAGATTAGTACGGCCCATCATATCTTGCAGAATTTCTTACCAACCCCCGACGAGGCAAAGTTGCTGACTCTTGGTGTACATGGTCAGAAAAAGGTTGGCAACCGTGAACAATCAATAAACAATAGGCGGCCAAAACATGAACGAAATATACAAATCTTTTATTCACGTCAATGCATGTGCAAAGTTATAGCGGAAAACTCCGTGCATGGTGTGCACTATTGCATCGTAATGGCAGTGAAGAACGGGAGACCACATTCCACATATCTAGTTGCGCCTAGAACAGGGGAAAGGGAAACCACATACCTAGTTACGCATAGAGCAGGAGTTCCCAATCTTTCTCTGACCATGTCCCCCTTCAGCATTTCGACAGCTGAGCATTGTAACCCAAACGTTTCTTATGAAAAAGAGGTTGAGCAAAATAGCAAACATCCATTGAATTTTTAATATATATTTTATTTAGATTTTCAGAACTATGAAGGTAGGCTATGTTTTTATGTCTCAAAGTTAATGTATTAAACAAGGAGTATAATATGATTTTTGAAAATGATATTCACTGATACAAGTGTAAATATTTGGAAAAAAATATTAAAAACAAATATGTTTTCCTTCTGTTGGTAACCTCAAATATTCACCTTCAGATAGGTAAATTCATCCCTAGGCGTTCATGTACCCCAGCTTGGAGCCCCTGACCTATAAAGGTACATGTCAGACTACGGTTGTGTGCGATTAAGTTGAATAAGCCAAATGACCCAAATGGGCGGATAAAAACTAGCCGATTTTCTTGATTAGATTTTATTTTGCTCACTCCTAAAACACATTAATGAACTCCTAAGTGGTGCATGGACGCCAGTTTAGGAACCACTGGCGTAGATAATGCATTGTTAACCCACCACCCTGTGGTTTCAAATTCAACGTTTACCGCTTCGCGCCGGCGAATTTCCACCAGGGTTACCAGATAGGCATTTATGCCAAATTCCAGACATCTGGCCTTACTGAATGAGGCATTTGTTACTGTGGCTACCTTGCTGTATCGATGATTGTTTCTGCGCGAAGGCAACCCTCTACAGTGAATGGCAATGCAGCTCTGCCTCCCGAAAAATTACATCGTTCCATTTTTGAATACTATATCTCGTTTTATCATACGCATAGTGTTTTGAGGAGATATTCTTGGTGCAGAGAATAAATAGCTCGTACGTAAAAATCTACAATAGCACTTATAATTAATGACGTATTTTTGCTGAAATCTCTGTCGTGTGGAAATGTTGAATTATGAAATGAACTGAAAACCAGTAAACTGAATCTACTCTTGATCGCCACAAAACCTTTTGGTTTTTGAACTGTTCACATTGCCTAGTTTGCTTCATGTTTTTGACCGAAGATGGATCAAGAATAATCCAAAACGTCTCAGAATCAATTATGTATAGTTATCTGAATGCTCTTTTACTGTCAGTGAAACTGTTACGTCTATCATAATTGTATGCTCCATAAATCATCTTTCTTTCTGTAAATGCGGAAAAACTAGAAAGTGACCACATAATTAATGTTTCATGTTTTGAGTTGACACTGCGTTTTTGAAACTGTTCGTAAAGCTGTTCACAAAATCTCATTCCAACTTACTGAAACTGAAATCAAAAACAAAATAAATATTTGTTATTTCAACGTTTTGAAGCGGAACGGCTAGTTAACTGTACAATTTTGAAAACACATCGATTTTACTCTGCATTTTCTTAAAATAAATGACTTGCTTTACCAAAAGCAAAATCGTTCAGATTCATTCAAAATAATTCAAAAACACTCAGATTTTGTACAATCCACAATAGACATCTATAGTAGGTAATAGTCTTGTTGCTTTCAGTAAATGTTTGTCACTACTGCAACCAAAAGTCTACTGCAGAGTAGTTAAAACGCCATGTATTTACTGTACCTTGGGAAAGTCAAATGTTTCGTCGGTAGATTGCATTGCGAAGATAGTTGTCTCGTCAAAGGAAGCAACGTTGGAATAGACTCACAAAATACTAGTACAACTTGCTGAAAATTTAAATATCGCGGATGAGCAAATAATACAATTCTGGGAAACATTCAAGTATTTCAGGGTACAAAGCGACAAAGGTTTTTTGTATTAGAACAGGTTGAGATAAACAGAATATGTCCAGACAGTTTGCTTGAAACGAACGTTCACAGATATATGCCTAAGGTGCGCTGTCTCAGATGATCAGTGTTGAATACTTGAGCTTGTAAATAAGACCAACCGCTTTGGTAGCTTTTACTCTTGCATTAGAGCAAATATTTGCTTTGGCCTGCGACCTTTAAAGTGTTAGTGTCCTAGTAGTTAAAAACCTACTACAATCACTGAAAAGCACGACAAGTGCGTTGCTTTTTCTGGATAATCTTAAAAAAACAAACGAGGGAAGTATCACAACAGAAAAGAATGGATGGATTTTTTGTAGCTCTTGTCGCTAGTAGACGAGCAAAACATCTTGAAAGCTGTCTCTTGACTTTGCTTTTTTCGCGCAAAATATTTTACCTTATTTTATTGAAATAGTCCAGCCCATACTTGCCGTTAACTATTTAGCGTTAAATGTGGCTGCTCTCTTTTAAATACGATTTGCTGAGGGAGTAGGTAAGAAGACTGCTTGGTTTCTAACGAGTTGCGACCTGACGGCATTGGTAATCCAGTACAAAATGAACTTGATCAATATGTGCGTAGAACTTCATTGCTGATGCCATGTTTTACCATGTTAAAGACATTGATGCTCTTTTCTACGAAAAAAATTAAGTAAGATAGACTTCGACATTTCGAAGAAAAACAAAATGCATTTGGTATGGTTACCTCCTCCTTAAAATTAATTTAGCAATTTTCGAAGTGAAGTTAACATGATTTACAGCAGCTGTGGTAGACTGAGTGGGTTTAATGAACGCAACTTATAGTTTTCTGCTGAATTCGCGGTCGTAGCATGCTGAAAAAGATATCACAAACCTTTCAAAAAGAACTTTGCTGAATTGCTAATGTTAGCTCAGCGATCCACAAGACAAGAGTAAAAGCTTTATACTGAAACATTTCCAATTACTTAGCATGGTCTCCAGCAGACAATTCAAAGTTATTTTCTGGACGTGCATATATCCTTATTTTCTTAAGATGTGCAACGTTGTTGGCTTGTTTGATGTTAGCAGACGCGGATTTACCATCAGGCTAAAAACTTAAGCAAAAGGCCCCAGATTTTAGGGGGCCCCAAAATTTCGGGAAAAAGGACAATTTCCAGCATTTTTATAAGCAATTATATTGTATTTTGGTTCAGCTTACATTTTTACTACGCCGCTAACAAAAGATCTGCATAGAATAAGGGTAACAGTGCGTGGTCGGACATCTTACGTAATATAATTGTTTCGGGATATGTTATATTCTGCCAAATCAACAAATTGTTCGTAAATTAATTTTTCATTATTTACAAAATGTATTTTCGGATCAACTTTGACCCGCGGGCCGTAGTTTGGAGAGCCCTGCTGTAGAAGAATGAGCGCGAAGGATTGAAGTGACTGACGAATATCATTCTCTTGTTACGGCGTTGAGAATTGGTAACTGTTACATGTAAAGTGTGGAACAAAACGCCTGAATCCATTTTTGAGATGACACGAAGCCAGTGAGGTACTTTCGTTCAACCCGGGTCTGTCTCTTCTTGCTTTTTATCGGTAAGCAATGGGGTAATTGGAAGACTAGCTTGTACTGTAGCTAAGGCTTCAGATATTCAATGGCGCAAAATGCAGTAGCGTATCTACGCGAAATGGCGCTTACGGCAAAATTGAAGTGTGCGCTGTTGCAACCACTCGGTTGGCGTTGCGTTGAATGTGCGATTCAGCACGGAACGAAATGTGCGGGAAGAATAACACCCATATGTATGTGGCGCGAACAAGCAATAATAGAGTGATCGTGGCGTATAATTTCTGCCGATAGTAACTTGTGAACGAATGAGCGTAATAACTAGCGTACGCGAAGAGTGATCATGGCATGCGATCTCTATTGATGCTTGCTGCCACAGTGTGAAGCTTTGCGCACTTGCCGCTCGGGCTTTCTGATCGCAACAGCGGACTTTCTAATAATTTATATATTATATATAGGCACAGTCTTTGAGAAAGTTAAACCAACAAGAAAATAAATGTTTTGAAACGGAAAATCTCTGTTTATTTTCGCTTTAAAATTTTTGGCAAATATAATATAAGTTAACTATGAGAACCATAGCATACTCCGTACTCATTTATTTTTGTTATGAAGAATATGAAAAAAAATATAACTGTGAAAAATTCATAGGCCTACATAGCGTTGCTTGACAAAATTATATACCTTACAAAAAACAAACAACATATTGCAACTGCAAACGACAATTACTTTTGAAATGAAACATATTTCATTTGAATTGTACACTAAATTATTTAATGCAAGTCATGTATCACTTGGGTTAGAAAAACGCAATTCTATCGAAACATTAATATATCCAGCTTTTTCCGGCTAAATTACACAAAAATGCCCCTTTCCTCAATACATCTACATCGCACAATCTGCCCTGGCTTACGCTTAGTCACTGAGGCACGGAGTTATGAAAGGACCAGTTTCAGTTTACCTGTAGCGCAGACAAGAATTTTGTTCGGAAGGGGCCAGTCAATGACGTCGTCAGTCACTGACGTCGCTTGAAGTCCGACTGTTCCTTCTTTTCATTTTCTAACATTTGAAAATTAGTGACTGTCAGGTAGTGCGTTTTTACCTACGATACTGACCAAAACATTTAGGAAAGTGAATTTAATTGAACTGCTGGCCAAATTTGCAAAACACTAACCAAAAAACATTTATAAGGAGAATTTTAACTGAACTCCTGGCCAACCTCAGGACAGACTGGATCTGCAATATCAAATTTTAACATCTGAAAATTCGATTGCTACTTCTCACACTTTTACCTTAAACGCCAATAAAGATCAAAAGAACTTATTGCTGGGACTGAATCTTTGCGATGGTGAGGATCAAGAAATTAATACTCCATAAAGTCAATCACCCAACAACCAATAACTTTGCTTCTGTTTTGGCTTAACCTTACTGAAGACTAGGAGTTTTGATTTGCAATTCGCGTAGAATTTTAAATGCATTTGTCAGATTGCAGTGAAAACTGGCTGCATATATTCGAATTCAAATGTGGTACTACACATTCTGCCATAACATCTGGTTCAAAATTAGCAGTAATTTAAATGAACACAACTTGTATTAACTTCCATGCTTTCTACAAAACCACAACCATAACGGCAGAGACTATTCTCCTTGAATTAAACAGGCTGTTAAGGCAGAGATCCATTGACACAATTTGCTTGAACTCCGCCCGGCATTGAGCATTTACTGAAGTTAAACATTAATCTGAATATGGCGCTTGATGGGATGAGTGTAAGAGGCCATTGTTGATTTAATATCAACAAATTCTTTACCTTAAGGTTGCAGGATTGTTGTAGCGCGGCACAATTTTCAAAAATCTAGAGAGTGACATCACAGTTGCGTAAGCGCTTATGGCAGCAGTATTTACTACGAAAGTAGCCACGTGGCAACATGCCGAAGTTAGCAGAGATGGTTCCTGCTTGCAACAAGTAGTGGGACTCCGAAAGGAGAACTAAAGAGATTATAACAAAACTGAGCCTGAACCTGGGAACAAACATTTAAAGGCCCGTATACTTCGTGAATAGAACTTTCATCTTCCAATTCATTAGGATTACGACATAACGCGTTTAAGTTCTTAGGATTGCTTCTTTTTCACTGAGCTTGCGATTATTCTGCTTGAACTCTTTGCACGTAAACACGGAAACGTATTGCAACGAGCCAACATACGTCTCTAATGAAATTCATTTTGACCTGAAGCTGGATATGGAACCTTTGAATTGCCCTCCAGGTTATCACCTTTAATCCGAAAACATCTCCATGAATGTTTATCACAAAGAGAGGGGACCTTTGTAATTCTACATTTCGAGTATTTGAAGCAAAACACAATGATTGAGATACTAGAAGCTCAGGAGGGTTTTATGGAACAGCCACTTTGTTTTATCAGATAATATAAGTTTTTATTTCAGTAGGGACTGGTTTAAAAGAATCTCAAAGGATTATTATCGGTTAATCACCAGTAACATCACAGCAGACTGCTTAAGGGTTAAACATAATGATACGGAGTGGGATAACAAAAACTCAATATTTAAGATATTCAGTTGGATATGATAGAGAGAACGTTGCGCCGCTCGGCAATAAACTATGAATGAAAACCTTTGCATGTCTCATTACTGACCACCAGCAGTACTTCTGGCATGCACGCAATGGCGCAGTTCGAGTAAGGCAAATCAACTAGAAATGTTTCCGGTTTTGATACTTTGCTTGTTCGATGACTGACAATCAGTTTCTATTTTTGTACAAGTTTGCCAATCGCGTGCAAGTTTTCCTTTTTTGAAAGATGCTTGCGCAAATAGTTTGTGACGAAATCCCTATTGGTGTCACACTTTGCCATTTGTATCATTTAATATGAACGGTGTGAATGAAAGCTGCCCGCTCAGCGAATGCAGACTAATACTCCCTGCAATGGAAAGTATAAAATTGATAAGAATTGGCAGAGAAAGTTGCTAATTGTGTTAGAGGCGACTAACTGACATTTCAGTGTCAGATGTCAAATACCAACATAGGCTGAAAATCAAGTGCAGCCTACAAACATTAATCAAACCTTTCATGGAGGTTGCAAATACTTCTTTTTCAGCGCGCATTAACGTATACACTCCTTTTTCAGCGTGTATTTAACGTATGCAAACACAAATAAGAAGTTGTTTAATGCTTGTTTTCTCCGAAACAATCCTCTCGTAGGAAAAGATTTACAATGAAACACCAAACATATGAGCAATTTTGAAATAATTTCATGTGAATCTTTGATGAAAATATAGCTATAATTGCCTCTTTAAATGTCTCTTCGCGGTTAAAACAGAAGCGCCTCTGGAGAAAACTGACAACAATATCATAACTTTCACCCAGACTTACTGAGATTTAGTAGCAAAATTCTATAAAAAGATGTATTTCAACAACCAAAATACGGTCAATTGTGTGCTTTGCTTTGCCAAGCTTGATAGTTATGGGAAACCATACTTCTCCCAATTGCAATGTCTAAATTAGCTTTATCTATTGCAACAGTTATGTTCATTTAAACTTTCTTTTCTGCACTAGCTTTCCTCTCGGGAAGGCCACCTGGCAGCAGCTCTAGAAAGTCGCGAACTACCTCACGATTTTCAGCTACACTAGATGTTCTGATGGTTCCACACAAAGAGGGGACCAAGCACAAGGTCTGGGATGCAGTAACGCTACGCAGTGGTGGTGAGGGTGATCAGATAATAATTTCAATAATGATTGAAACAGTGCTAAAAAAGCCAAAAAAGGCCAAACTGTTTATTTAGAGGCCTTGAAAAAACACCAAACTTCGTTTGTGGTATTGTTATTTCTTTGACACGAGAAAACACCTAATTTGCAACAATATCACTAAAATTATCTTCGATGTTGAAATTAAGTCTTGCTTGGCCTTGTACTAGAGCTAATTCCTGTTGCTTTTCTGACTTTTCGTGGTTTGTGAGATTGCGCACTTTGGATACAATAGTGCCACGGTTTTCATACTGGCCCATTAGCAGTAATCTGCGTCCATACGAAAATTTTTGCCCGTTGACACCTGTACTTACGATCAGAATCGTTGGAGACTTCCACTTCCTCGACGTCATTGCCACATTTCTATCGCAGAAACGCAGATCTGTCTACAAGCGTTGAGCCCACTAGTGCGCATTGCTTAGCCTTACAGCACACTACACAGTGCACGCATTTCTAGAGATTACGCAACAAATTATTTCGAATCTCGCATCCCTCAAGTCGCACCAAGAACAGAACGCGGGCGTTAGTGTAACGCAGAATTTATCATAGATATTTTGCCAAAGGGGTTGCCGAAAAAATGGAGTAGAACAGTAGGTGTTTTTCTACAGACGACACTTCTTCAGTGTAAAAAAACGAAATGATGCCGAAAGGCCAAACGATATTTTTAAGGCTAACCAACTTGGGACGAGGCTGGAAAAAAACATACGGCCACATAAATCATTTAGTCAACCAACTTGAAACGATACCAGATTTCTGAAATTTGGCCTTTAACAAGGTCAACCTTGCAACCCTGGTGGTGGTACATATTTTCCTTCCCCGAACGTAGCTACTGTGTTTCTCTCAAGGATGCTCCCGTATTTGCTGAGTAAAACACTTGATCTTCGATGTACAGTATCTATCAGCATTGCAGATCGTTAGCTGTAAAGACGCCGGATGGTTTACCAGAATACTTTGTGGTCTTGCCAGCAATTTGAATCAATAATATGGCCGAAATTCTTTTAAGGTAACATTAACAGTGCCGCGAATGCAAAGAAGGTTGAACTTTGTTCTGAAGCCACTTCCTGTAAGACATGCTTTCTTTGCTCTGATAGCACCTTTCACCTCTTGCATATACCACAGGGTTACTTTTTTGCACTCTCGCTACTCCGAGACATGTCTGTCCACATCTCTGAGCAACTCATGAATCTTCAACTGGTTTGAACGGCTGCAATTTCTATTCTACGTCTTCTGTGCATTTTGGGTTTTCTCAGAATTTCGTATACTCTCGGCACAAAGAAGATGCGCTTACGTCTGCAAAAATCCTTTTGACATCCTGGTCCACCAGAACCTAGTTGATTCGGTAGGACCTCTCATTCTTGTGCGTTCGTGCAACCCCGTTTGCTATTGTTTCAGTATTGTACTCCTGTTCCCTTATCTCTTTTCCGCGTTAGAACTGCCCAGCAATAACAAACACGATCCCTTTCGCTAGCACAGTTCTGGACTTTTCGTTGGGCTGTGCAAAATTAGTCTTTTTTTTGTTACAAGTTCATTTTTTCAATGCTTATGATTGGTGGCAGCTTTGAAAGGATAAGCAGTAGTGAATATAGGAAGGCAATTAATATGGAAAACTTAGAACTGACGCAAGATTTTAGAAGCCTGCAAAGCGAAAAAACAGTTTCAGGTGTGCTATGAGTGCAGTCCGCGTCTGCATCCTACTTTTGCAACACCAAGGTAAGTGGATGAGTTTCTTGTCTGAACTGATGACCCTGATTCAACCATATTGCAACATGTGAAAAGCTATAGCAACATTTGTGCGTTAGCAGGGGCGTAACGAGTTTAGATGGCGCCCAGGGCAAGAAGCAAGTTTGGCGCCCCAATGTTCAAATCTGAGGTCTTTCGGAAGCAAATTTACTGTATTGAAGACAGTACTTGTGACATTGTTGGGAGTTTTCGGCGACCCCCCTGTCATCCGGCGACCCGCATTTATTCGGCGCCCCCATAGTGATTCGGGGCCTGGGCAATTGTGCCCCCTCGCCCCTCTAGTTACACCCCTATACGTTAGCAAATAACTTGCCTGTTTCTGACAAAAATGAATTGAGCGTGCCTATTCTTTTTCGTCATAGACCGAATTTTTTTTAATGAACGAAGAATGTTAAGTCAATTCGGTCATAATCTCCGTAATAGCTGAACTAAACTCACCGATCTCCCTCCAGATAAAAATGCTCTTGCTCACAGGAAACACCCTTCTCATTGATAGTGTCTCAAATATCAATGAAAAGTTTCCCATTTTCCTTTTGTGCTTGCATAAATAATAATCTTTTGCTCACAGCCTTTATGTTATACAGTAGTTAGATAGATTTAATATCAGTAGTTGGTGTAAATGCAAATGTATTTGTGAGGTGTTGCGAACAAAAAATTGCAGCTCATTTGGGGTTCGATGAGGTGTCTGGGATTTTCGAAGGGGTCGACAGCCAAAAGAATTTGCAGAACCCAGTGGAGACACTGTGCGCTTATGCTCTATTGACTTCGTGTCTGGTTCAAACGTTGAAATAAAAAATGCAGTGCACAGCAGGAACAGTTTCACTGAGCACTGCATGGGACTAGTTGCACGCTCCACTTGCTCATCTTCTCTATCTCTTTACAGGTATACCTAGGCGCTCACCAGCGCATTGAGCAACTGTGTGGTAGCCCGCTTCTCGCTTTATGGTGGCGGGGACAAGCTACACGCGACACTTGCGACTCTTCTTCAAGCAAAATCTGTGCAACGAAGAAGTTGCAAAACAGCCAAAAAGTAGCCAAATAAAAATTTTGGAACCAAGTGCTTCTCAAAAGATGCAAATTTCTGGGTTTTGGCTCCAAAAGAGCCAATCTGCCAACTCTGCTCCAAGGCCCCTCCAATGCTTTCTTTAACATTTCACTAAGTGAAGCAGAGGAAAAAAGTGCTGGGTTGATGCACGCAGCAGAACATTCAAAAGAGTTCACGCTTTGCTATACTTCACGGCTTTACTTTATAATTCATATCGTAGAATTTTGTACCGGATGTGATTCAATAAAATCAGACAATATTTACAAAGTGCGTCACTTCGATGTTGTAGTGGAATGCCATTGTTAAATGCTTTTGTCTATGAACAACTTGAAAAAAACGAAAAACAGCAGGTCAAAAAGCAATGTCGTTCGAAATGAATCCTTCCACAGCCAAGAATGAGGTACCATGATGTTTAAGGGTTAGTTCTGACTTCTGAATGAGTACTGAATGCCAAGCTGTATTTGCTGTGGCGAGCTCTGATAACTCATCTGCTCCATTTTTTTAAAGCCTGTTTAGTTTTCTAACTTTGGTAACTTGTCCGATAATCGTGTCAACATATAGGCCTATACTTCACCTTGCTTGAAACAGTTTTGTGAGTGTCTAACTTTCTTGTTTTTTCACCGGTAAGAGAAATCGCTAGCCTCAGTACTTTGCGAAGAATAAAAAGTCTCTTCGATAGGTAATGTCAGGTGAACGCGCATTCGGTTTATGTATGATGAGCTTTCACCACGAAAAAATCAGCAGATATTGCAAGGTTTTCTTGAAAGTGAGATGGATCGCTTTGGATGAGATCTCAGACGTTTGCAGATCTTGTTTATAGGTAACGCTGGCATGTGTTTCTAGGTAAAACAAAGTCATAGTTTCTGGTTTCGTTAAAGACCATGGCAATGCTTCTTTGAAAAGAAGTGCCTTGCTTGGAAAACCTGCAGATAGGCAATTGTGTAAATTACCGTAAAATACCTGGCTATTATTTTTGTGGCTGTTGCCGTAACATGGGACATTTTGCTTTTGCTTTAGAAAGGGTAAAGGGTTTTGTGAACGTTCATTTGCATTGCATAGTCAGCAACTTGAAAAGGATAAGCAAAATATCGACGTTGCCCGCCTGTAAAAATTTCTGCGGCCACGCAGGAGGGTGCCATGTTGTACCTGCATTGACGTTAAGGAATGGTAAACTCAAAAGGAAGTCAGTATTTTAATTTTGTATCGGTTTGTGTACGAGTGTATGATTTTATCCTACGTCTAAAAAAATTTTTTTTAATAAATAGAATATTTCTTGGCAAAGGCAAATGAAAATATGCAGAAAGTGTCTTGGCAAAAGCAAATCAGTTGTGAGGCAATGTTTTGCAACATGGCATTATCTTTTTGTTGAAGTGTGTAAAGATTTGAAATCACCTGGTCTTGATGGTTACTCTTTAGATTTATTGCCGGCAACGAAACGTTTGCACATGCCGTTTAAAAGTCACATAGCGACAGCTGCAATCATTGCGATAAGGGTGTGTTGCGGATGTAGTTTTGATGAGGTTATTTGATCAAATGTTGGCTAAGATCATAATGAACGTTCTCTTTTCAATCACTTGGTTGTCATTCTACCTCTTATGAAAGTTTCCAACTGTAAGATGAAGTTCCTTGTAGTGCCTTCGCATAAACTTAGGCTTAAAAATTTGTGGAGAGCACGTAAGGCGTCCTCTACTGCATTCTCGTTTAGAAATAATTAGTTTTCTATCACTAAGGTTGCCTTTTCGCACAACGAATTTGTCTGTCTGCATGTCCGCGTATGATTCACAGGTCACATGTGATCCTCAACTTTTTGCTGATGATTATCAGATTAGCATTGCTGGCCTTTGCGCAGACGACCTCACAATCAAGAGCATGACTGGACCTGCAACTTTACAGTAGACAAAGAGAAATACGAACGCACGTTGAGCAAAAACTTGCAAACGTTTTGTCTAAAACAGCTTTAGATTTTTTGATCAACTTCAAAAAATCTTGTACCAAGATACTCGCTTTAGTTCCATGAACTAACTACAATGCAGTATGTGCATGCGTATCTTGTATACAAAAGGAACAACAGTTTTAGATTATCTTTTAGCAGTTTTGTTCTTTACCCAAATTTTTGTTGCTTCAAAATTTCTAACAGTGATCCAGGCAGAAAATATCTACCTTGTTTTTTGTTGCTTCTTGATCACGAAAGTATATTTTTGCATTGATATCAACTGCTTATTTGCCTGGGAAATATTTTATTTTGATCAGGTTTTAGGATCATTAGGATTATCAGCTTTAACCGAACATAGTTATAGCCTATAACTCGTAAGACCGAAATCGCTGGGAAGTGTAAATCTTTTCTCAGATTCCTTTCACCAAAAAGTTTACAATCAACTTCCTTGATGCTTCATTTTTCCGAACAATTTTTTCTTGTAATCACATAACCCTTTTCCGTCTTATCCAAACAAGAAGTATGCGTTTCTTGTGTATGTCAACGTTCATGTTTCCCTTTAAATATCTTTCGTAAATCCTTGCGTGACAGTTTCTCACACAGGTGATATTTCCTTTACCTTATAAAATGAAAACTTTTATTCTTCCATTTTAAGCCAACAGTAAGGTTTAAAACGAAACCTGCATATTCAGACATTAAGCATCGAAACATGCATATTCAGGACGATAAGGTAATCCAATGTGTGCTTCAATTTAGTGTTCTCGTAAGTGTATTGCGTAATTTCAATGATTTAACCGCTATGCACCCAACTGTTACGCCGAAATTATTGGTGATGAGTAGTCATCTTTGAGGGTGTTTTAATTTGAGGTTTGGAAATTGACGAATGGATCTTCCTAGTTTTGGAACCTTACAGATATTCAGACAAGGTTCTACTTTTCACCAAAATACTGGAATTCGTGACGAGCTTGCATTTGAAAACGTTACACTGCCTTAATCTTTCAGTAAAAAGTTCTTAAGAGAGCTCAACGTGTACTCTATAAAATATCTTTGCGGTTTTAACTAGAACCTGCGGACTTCTGGCCTAGCAACTTCATATGAACTGAACAACCCGCAATTATATATTTGGTTGTGCATTGCACGTACAAGCCATTTTCAATATGCCTATGAAATTAATAACTTTGTAAAGACATTACTGTTGCGGCAGCTAGCCTTAGATGCGAGCCGTGGAGGAGCTAGTCCGCAGAAAATTAGAGAAACGGGCGCCTGACGAACTTTCGCTTAAACCTGACTCTTACGAACTCCGTGCACTACAGGGCTGTAGTCTCTTATTCCCTACAGCAACGCAAACGGAGGGCAATCAATCAGGGCACAAAAGTTGTCACAAAATCCAACAGGCGTCAAACTTCAACGGCGATTGATCGTCAAACACGGTTTCTGAAATACAACAGAAACAACTAAGCGATTCTACCAAACGCAGCAACAGAAAGCTATCAGACCGCACTGTCGATTAACTCAGCGTGGCAAGACAATTAATCTTTGAAAGCGCGACTGCGAATTAAGTCAGTTCAGCAATTAACAACCAAAGGGAGTTTGCTGCCGCTATTCTCAAGAAAATCTACGCGAACTAAAGGCACAGCGATAAACTTGCATCGGATGCACTGTTAGCTACAGACGTTCAAGATAAATAAGAATAAACATATGTTACATACCAATTGGTGTGAAATCCACAGCTCAGATCTTTGGTCTTTTCGGTGATCAGAAAATACTCTCAGTTATCAGAATTTTGGTTT
>Ga0210059_1002357_pt1 | contig 29549 bp, 14 predicted proteins | sample Ectturendosymbi2_FD_188042 | JGI IMG/M metagenome (GOLD analysis project Ga0210059, IMG submission 188042) | Ecteinascidia turbinata endosymbiont from Florida, USA - Sample 2 (SPAdes) (version 2) | ecosystem: Host-associated > Tunicates > Ascidians > Unclassified | place: Key West, Florida...
CCCCCACTTTGCGAGCCTCTCCCAGGCGAACCCCTCACCCGAATCAAACATTTTTTTAAAAAATAGAACCAAGAAGTCTTCCCGCATCTGTAGAGGGTTTGAACAACTCTCTAGCTATTGTGGCTGGCGAGTTATAACCAAAAAACCGAGAGCCACTATAGTGGCTCTGGTGGGCGTCAAAGGGTTAAGGATGATAAAAGATCAGGCGAACTCAAAAGCACCAGAATCCTTGATCGTATATTTGTACAACATTTGAAAAGAGTACCACAGTATTATACTTTACCCACACACTAAAGGTACGCAGCGAAATGTTACGAAATACATTTGCATTGAGAGTTTATTACAGTTCAAGACAGTTTCCACTGACATTTGAAAACACACTTGCGATTGCACTAACATGATATGATGAAACAACAGTTAAAGCGGGATTGAAACACGGTTAGTTGGAAAGAAACGTAAATCAAGATGGGTCACATACTAACAGAGGTCCACAAAAGCATTTGGGCGCCAAATAGACGTAAGGGCCAAAAGTCTGGGAGGCTGCAGCGTTTTTTCCGTAAAAGTATGTTCATGCCCAAAAACTATTTTTAAAAAAAAATTTACAATTTGACTTCTGTGTTTCCGTACAGTAAACCACCTAATGCCATGTAATAAAAAGAAAAGTAATAAAAAGATGCATCCACAATGCCTCGAATTCAAGTAATAAAAAGACGTATCTCTTGAAATTTTCACCCCATTAATACCAGAAAAGAAACAAATCGACAAAACAATTTTTTTTTAAAGATAGCAAACTCGATACAAAACTCGTATTTTTCCATGTTTGAAATGATTTTTGCCCAATTGTAAAATAGTCGGGAGGCCTGCAGTCCTCCCTGCACCTACACCTGTGGTGTCTAGAACAAAGGGTGTTAAGGTTAAGGCCAATAATTCCGCATGTTCGATAATAGCACTCATGATCAACAAGTGTTTAAATATTTTATAGATTTATCTATTTATAATCGTGTTGTCAACAGTATGTACATATGAACGCATTCTCTGCCACTTCCAAATATTGTCAAGAGTATCAATAGTTACGTTCATTACAGGTTAATGACATTACAATTGTTATTGAATGCTCAGTAGCAATAATAAAAGTGATTTCCTAAAAGCATAGATACGTTTTTTTCTGCATGCTGAGTATAGGGTTGGAAAGAGGTCGATCGTAAAAGTTTGTCATTCCTGGTTCACATTCCTTTCATTACCCACATTCGCATTGTTCGATGCTTTTTTATTTCACCTACACGAAGTGGAGCCCGTGTACGGAGAAACTGCCAATCTTCGTAAAGTGGGTTATGGAAGTGTCTTTTTCATAAACAACAAAATATGTATATTCGTATTAGACTTTCAGCAAGTTTACTGCAGAATTTTGGACGTGCAAAAAGTAAGAATGGATAAAGGGTTTTCTTTGTTTTTGAGCTCAAAATCAGAGTGGCAAAAGAGAAAGTGACAGTCACTCTCTTATGCATGCATTGAGCGTTTAATTTTGCAACACTTAGTTTTAGAGCGATATGTAACATAAAAGTGCGCGTTATAAGGAACAAGTGATCCACAAACCTTAGCCTCTTTGTTTATTACAATCGGTGCGCTCAAAGTTCCACATGTACTCTGTCTCTCCACTGCGCTTGCTGACACGTGATCTGTTTCTCTTTCCTTGATTTTAACAGATGCAAAACAAGAAACGTTCGACCACTTCAAGACCATCCTGTCGCCGAGGAACGCAATCATCCAAAGAATTGTCGCGGAAATCTCGTCGAACGTTTCACGGATCACGAGCAACACTTGAATCTATCCCGGAAAACAAAACAGGTTCTTAAAAAAGCAGAATAAAAAATGTTCTCGCAGTCACCAGCACGTGATTAGTTTTTTCGACGAACTTGCTAAAGTATCTCTATTTTTTTAAATGAGAGGTAAAAAGAAGTTAGAAAATATAATAAAACTGAAAGCCAGATCCGCTAGAAGTAATCGAGCGTCAGAACAAAACAATGATGGCCCGTTTCTATCAGGTAAGAATTTGTTACATTTCAAAAAACATCATCAGATTTTGTTGAGAGAATGTAAAGCATTATACTATAGAAGAAAAAAAGGTTAGCGATGATTTATTGATGTAAAGCAGCAGTAAAGATTAGCATGCAACATATTCAACATGAGTTTAATTTTATCACTTCACCTTTTGAATCGTATCCGAAAAAGAAACAATTTGAGATAAGGAATGGCATGTTAGGTGTATCGTGATGTCAGTGCAACATGTGATGCTGTTTGTCATACATTGTGATGGTAAACCTCACGCATTGCGTGTGGGAGTGATGATGTTATACAACACAATGAACCTCAGATGAAGTCCTGCAAATATCAAAATACGGCAAATGGAAATTTAAGGCCCTTGCGCTCCAGAGCTTTTGTAAACACTGATGTATTTCGCCAGAATTATTTTGAAACACGAATTTTGCTGCAACAAGTTTGAGTAGGTTTTGTAAGTGCGTAGCTTAGATATGATAATAATTCGTCGCAATTGTTTCACGCAGTGACAACCCACGTCAGCGAAAATCAGTTCAAGACGCCAGCGGTAAAGAAAACATCGGACAGATGTACGCCAGTAGCAAGGACCAGTCGCTGTTCGAGTTCATCCTCGATGTACAGCAGCTATTACACAGCGTCTCTACCAACCATTCCTTCAGATTCCGGGAGACATTCAGCATTTTCGGATCAGTCTTACACTCCATCGCAGTCCAATAGACACGGTTTTGACAAAACGTTCTCTGCACAAAGGTCGTTGCGTGAAAAAAAGGAGTTACCTGCAGTTTTGAATCCACATCTACAGAGATCAGATGCAGTGAAATGCACTGTAGATCAGGAGAAATTGAACGATTTTGCCAAAAATATGTCACATCGATTGCAAGTGCGATCTGTGCCGCTGGTGGATCACGATCCTCGCAGGTATGACCGTGGCTCGACAATGAGTATGCCCTTTCACAAATCTCTAACCAAGCTCAATTTTCAAGTGGTTGAAGATGCAAAACGAACCAGGTTACGCTCGCCTCTGTACCGATCAGAGGTGTCAAATGTGCGACCTTCTGTCTTCCGCAGCAACACTACTGAGGTTGAGAAGCCAAAAAGCTTCAACCCCATGTTTCATGGTGACATAACAAGACAATACATGGTGCACTCCTTTGCACACAAACATCCTTTGAATCATACAAAGTCGTCCATGCGTTGGCGCCCTCAAAGGACTAAAGGAAATCAGCCCTGGACTATTTATGACACAAAAACTCGTTGAGGCGTTTTGTGTATTAGCGTCACTTTACCAGCCAAGTTTTGGCATATCTTCATTTTTCTAACATACAATCAGGTATTAAACGATGTAATGTCCAGTGATATCCAAAAAGTTTCAAAAAGCAGTGACAAGAATATTTCGTGGAAAACGTTTTTGTAAGAGTTCAGTTTTGATAACATAAGCTTTTCGTTTGTTATATTCTTTGTATTGCTGTCAAATACCGTGCCAGAGTAATGCAAATAGCACAAGGTTTAATGCGACAGATAAATGCAGACGATACTTTCGTGCGTCGAAGCTAAAGGTTTGGTGCAAGTAAATATCGTACAAGATATGTGTCAAATATCACGCATTAACCGACTGGCAACAACGTTGTTAATTGTTATTCGACTTTTGTGATCACCCGGCTTGACAAATCATCAGTAAATACGATGTTAGATCTTGAAGACTTGGAAATTACTGTATCTCTAAGGCAGGCATTGGTGAACATAGGGATACAAGAGCAAGTTTGAGTGACCACAAGCATATCATCTTTCGAAACGAAGCGGTCACCGCCTATACAACCCTGCTCAGGTCTAGAAGAAACACTAACACCGTTGGTATCATAGGTCAAATTAGCCAAAAAACTTTGCCAGGTCACCGAGGATTACTGTAGCATTTGAGGAGAACAGGCGCGTTTTTCAACAACTCAGCAATTATTTTCAAGCTCACCTGAACCGAAAAACGATTCAAAAAATTTTTTCGAAGACACACAATTTCCCAGACAAATGTGGGAGTTACGCATGCCAAAGACACCAAAGAAGCAGCAAAATGCAGAAATTCCGCCAGTAGCCCTTACTGGCGGTCGGTTGAAGATCAAAATAGTGTTCTGCTAGAAGCTTGCGATTCTACATGCAACAGGAGTAAATTAGGTTGAGACATGAAATATTTTATTTTCAAGGATTTTTTGCACTTTTCGCCACATAAGGTCCTTATTGCCAAAATGATCAAATGATTTTGCTCACAAACAAGAGTGTTGCGCACGCAGTGCTGGGGCTACTACATTCGCAATTGTCACGTGTCATGTACCCGAGGCCAAATTGGTCATATAGCCTTTTGTTGCACGACAATATTTACATGGCCAAATTAATCACACATTCCTTGTGTTAAACGTGAGGGACGCAAGGCCAGATTAGCCAATTGCCCATCCCCGCTTCTCGAAAAATACAAAATGTATGCAGGTTTCAATAGGACTGCGCAACAGAGCGCATAAAAAACGCAACTACTGAAAGAATTAGCTTCAAACGTGAATTGCAAGTATTTCTAAAAGCAGTTTAAAAATACTTCTGGCCTCGTGAACCTGAACAGGGTAAAGATTCCATTTCTTTTCTTGGCGGCTTAGCAACAAACCAAGGCGACAAAAATGAGAAAAATGCCCATTTAAATCTTATTAAACAAGCAGTGCCTAAAACTTTCTTGCTAAGCCGTCAAGTAAACAAAAATTCCCATTTAATTCTTATTAAACAAGCAGTGCCTAAAACTACTGAGCAAGGGCAATGTGAACGGTGAACAAGTGAGAAATAGAGGTTTCTGGATTATTTTTGAAGGCAGAAAGACACCTTAATTGACAATAATTTAACATTGTCAGACATTTAACTTGTTGGTCAATTTAAGAAAATTTATTCTCAAAATTTAAAACGTGTTTTATCACCATGTTCTGATCTCTACTGAGCACGTGCTCTTTCAAAAATACATTTGCAATACACGAAATTACATATAAAATAACACAATTAAGTATAACGAACAAGTGAAGAAACAAGCTCTAATAAGTCAACCACATGGAATATAAACGAAAATTCCTTGTAATTAATGCGTCAGTCTTCTTCTGACAGTGCTGTTAGCCTGCTGCTGCTAATTGCGCCACGACGTGTAAAGCACGCGGTGGTGCAAGAAAAGTGAAAGACACAACCAGGGTCGGATTTACCTGTAGCAGGGGTCACCAACATGGTGTACGCGGGAACCAGGTTGCCTGCACGAACTATGTGGGTCTCCCGCGGACTTGTTCTGAAAATAACATAAACATGATCAGTGTCTTCACATTGATGAATATCTTTAATTTTTATTAATGATAGCATACTTGAAGACAGTTGAGCAAACTTTTATTTTAGAAGTGTGGGTATCAAACTAGTAGCCCTTCGCATAAATATGTACCAAGAAGTAGCTCTCAGTTCCAAAAAGGTTGGTGACCCCTGACCTATAGGCTGTATAGGTTTAAGCCTAGGGCCTCAAGATGCAAGGGGGCCTCGAACAAACTGTGGTAGGCATAGAGTCAATTGCCGGTAGATGATAAGTTCGACAATTATTCGTCAAAATGTTATGCCTTACTTATTGGTGAAATTTAGTTTTTTTTCACCTATTCAGATTTCTTGTTGATAACGCCAGTGTCTTCCAACGAGTTTCCATGAATCGCAATATGACCGTTGGTCAAGCCGCATGCCGACTATTGTGTTGATTCGATATACTCAGTGCACGTTGGCTGCGTCCTGTATTTGCTGCATCGAACCGATTGCTTGTACGTGTAAATCAGTCGAAAGAACTTGTGACTGTTCGTGTTTGAAATACACCTGATCAAAGCTTAAAAGTTGCATTGCCGATAAAAGCTATGTGTACTATACCCTATACGTTGTGTAGGGCTAGCAGCATTATCCAACAATAAAAACATAGTTGCTTCTTCTGAACAATGCTGCAGTTTTGTTTGCGTTTCTATTACGTAAAGCTCGTTTAATATTTTTAGATGCGATTTTTTCCATTTAAGTTTTCTTTAATGAAGTCATTCAGAAATCAGATTGCTATTGAGTGCTTGCGCAGGCTTGTACTTCTCCCATGCTAAGCAAATCAGAGAAAATCTTAATGAGTTTGAATAGCTAGCATAAGTTATTTTTCCAACTGGCAATCACAGAACTCTTACCCGAAGGAGGCAAAGAAAAGGGTAACACCAAGAAAATGACAAGAGCGCGTTTAGGTCTGATGCCGTAGACTACAGTACTGGTTCTTAGTTTATCCAACCCTGCAGGCCATTATTTCTTAGCTTGATAGTTACCACAGCAACTGCTCAGGAGGAACGCCTTTTCAAGATTCAAAAGAATTAAAACTGAATTAAAGGGTCGCAATGTTCAAAGAGAGGTTGCCCACACTAAGCATTCGGTGCATTAAAAGTGAAAACCTTAGGCTAACAAATTTTAGTGAATTCCTAGATGATTTTGTTATGAAGAAGGCCAGGACAAAAACCTTTTTTAATTGTTTACTGTGCGCTGTTCAGTCTTACTTGCTTCGGTGATTGTAGCATTTTGTACGTTTTCAATAATAACAGCATAAGAGAAGTTTAAAACACTCCCGTCACCACGAGGAGCATTGCTGGGCTCACTCAGCCCCTCCAAATTAAAATAAGTAACGCTGTAATCAGTGGAGATTTCATCAAATTTTCAGATGGTCAAGTCCCGTTGCGCAAATGTGAAGCCCCCTATCGTGAAGACTTTCTGGCGACGGTTCTGGTTTAAATCCCACATGCTTTCGCGCGACCGTCTCGTTGCGACTTTCGTTCGATTCTTAGCAGTCTGAAAAATTAACAAACGCACGAATCGTGAACCTATCAGTTGCAACCATTCGGGTGCGTTTAACTTGACGTGTTTTGCTCGTGTGAGTGAGATTTTTACATCCGTAGTAAGCGAGTCGCAACGTGGTGCACACGTTGTGCTTTAAAATTTTTATGCCGCCACACATATGTGCAAGCTTTTGGTTTTTTTGAGCATAGATAAAAAATCAGATGTGCAACTTACGAAACCGTAGGACATGCTTTGCGTCAAACATTTAACCATGACATTTCCGGTTGACTTGCCTGCAAAAATTGATAATACTGTTCCCGCCAGCCATGTACGATTTCAACAATTCCATGTCATTGAACGCTTTTGCGTCGAAGGCAGCAACAAGCACAGTGATCGTAGGGCGCTCTAATAATCACTTAGAATTTTTTATTGACCGTACTATAACTATAAGAAGGAGTTTACGTACACGTAATTAGATCGACAACTAGACGACATTTTCGAGGGCGGCAACACGATCCCACATGAAAACGCTAGAAATCACAGCAATTTAACGAAAAGAACTTCTGCGCTACACGAAAAAGCTATAAGTTCCTATAAAAGATCGCAATACCATTTGTTCTTTAGAAGAATGTAGGAAAGGCTTTAATTTCTGTTGAACATCTAAGGCAATTGTAGAACCAAAGTCGGTACCACAAAAGATAGATTTTTGAGGGGGCACTACACATAAGAGGGGCAAACTTTCACGCTTTTCAGACAAACGGTCAAATAGGTCACACTTGCGCGGGGCACCAAAGACTATGATGGACTAGGGCCCCGCGATCCCTAAATCCGTCCTTGCCAGGACCACTTACAGATGTTACCCAAGTGGCGTTACTTCGATTCCTTCCGTAGCAGTGCAGTGGATCATCCTGGTTTTCGGGGTTGTGTTGCGATTTCCCGATTCCTTACTTGATTGCACCGAAAAACGAAATCGTCTGCAGGTATCAGGAAAACGTAGGCTAAGAGTTGCAAAAGGGAATTATATTAATGTGCTATAAAAATTTCTGTTGCAGAAGAAAACGACGACCTTTGTTTTGGTCTTTACTTCATGCTTAGGCGAAGCTGACAAGTTCTCGCTGGAAATCACAAAAAATTGCTCACTTTATCTCATATGAGACACATTCAATTTGCCATCACTGTAATTTGAAAGCTTGACCACCTAAGATGCGTAATATTCCGTTTTGACGAAAAAACAGTAGTGGTGTAGGAGAGCTAGAGATGCAGGGGGTGCAAGCTCACCCACAAAAGTTTCAATTTGTGAAAGATTTAGGCAAAATCTCAGGCAATTTTGGCAAAGAAGTTTTGACATTTTTTAACAATATTAATGATATTCTACTTCTTCGTTACTAAGTGTCTATAAATAAAACAAAAAGTTTATTATGTCATAGAAATCACATTAATTAGGTATAAAATCGGGGATGTCGGAGTGCGGGGGCATTGCCCCACTTGCCCTTTCAAAAGGGAGCAACGGTTGCGGAGGTGCCTTTTCATAACAGTACCGTAGGTAATTTATTGTTCATCCAGATCGACTTGAAACAAATTTATTGCAGCTATTACCGCACCCAGAAAATTCAGAATGGTTTCTATAATTTCTGTGATTATTTTTGAGGTCAACATTGTTTCTGAACACAAACAAGTATATTTGTAATGACTTTTCTGTTTTTTTTAAGTTTCCATTGCCCTCAGCTTTTTACCCCTGCCGCTGTTGCGGCGTTTAAAATCAACTTGTTTCTAGTAATCTCGCAATTTAGTTGGCGAAAGTTGTTTGTTATCTTCGATCCGTTGAGAGAATCCCTGTCACTACTGTTTTCCGCAAATGTTGACATTTACTGAAAGAACTATGAGACAGGAAAAGGGAGAATTGACGAACTGTCCCACCAACAAAAAAGTTGTGTTTGGAACAAGGAATAACTACAATTTGGCTTCATTGCACGCTTCCAGTGTATTATTTGTTTGTACCAATATTTTTTTCAGTTTAGCTAATTGTTCTATTTGATTGAAATTACCCACTTGAACAAACTTTCTAGTTTACGTTGAAAAGCTCGACCTTTCTTGATTTTTCGTGAACTGTTACGTTCTGTTTAATCGCGTGGTTTCTCTCTGGCACTCGTCATTGCGCACGTGTGTTATCTCCAGAGGAAAAGCGTCTTTGTTAGACCGCTACCAAACGCCGATTTTCTTAGCAGTGACTGGTTTATGAGGCTCTGGGAAGGTCAGCCTTTTAGCTTCGCAAAATTTTTAGTAATGTCGTTGTAACTAGCCACAGTTCGTGTGTTTTTCTTTACTTGCTTTCAAGTGCCAACATTTCGCCTGTAAGATTTGTCTTACATTTACAGGACTGATGATGCATTGGAAAACGCGAAACTAGTTTCCCCCTCAATAAACTGTGACTGATTTACTTGCCGCCATCTTTGTGGCCTATAACTTGATGAGTAACTAACTCACTTGAAAGTTTGGACAAAAGAAGGCATTCCATGTACGTGCTTTATTAACTGTGCACTGAGTTAATCGAGTATGCTGCAGGGCATCTAATTCATTTTAGTAAGATTCATGCCAGGCAAGTACAGAAAAGCTTATTTAATTTTAAGTACAGTGTTTGGATGAACATGTTATTCCATGCGGTTATTGCATATGTGTATTGTTGAACAGACATTGTTGTGAGACTCTCAGAATTGTCGTCATATAAAAAATATGATATATGTGTCTTCAAGCAGGAAGCAGCTTCTAGATAGGCTTACCATACGTCCGTTTTCGCGGGACAATCCCGCTTTAAAGTCTTTGCCCCGGCGTCCGGATCAGTCAACCAAAAAGTCCGGTTAGGCATTCAGTCAAATTTACATATGTTTAAACATTGTTTTGTTTCTTAGTAAAATGTATTATTTTAGTTTTTCTTGGTTTCTTACCTGTAGGAATCCAAAATAGCTACATACTCCAGTTTAGATATGAATCACATTTATCTGTCAACCTCGTTGTTCTGAAGTGTCCCGGTTTTCAATCACACAAATATGGTGTGCCTGCTTTTCGGCCAAGCCTACATCAGCTAGGTGTTAGATTCCTTACTAACAGCAACAGCTGTAATGTGAATGGAAAGCCAAACCTCAGAACTGTGAGCAGTGTTCCCTCTAAGAAAATTTTGCACTGAGCAAATGTTTGTTTTAGTGCGCACGCAATTGCGCAACCATGCGTAACCATGTGCAATCACAACTACTGAAGCGTGACCTGCGGTAAAAGGGCTATGCTATGCGATTTTTAAACCACATAAAATTTGGAATGCAAGTGCGCGAGAATGAGATTTCACTGCGCAAATGGTCTGGTGACACTGTGCAATTGCGCAGTTGCGCACCTTAGAAGGAACACTGACTGTGAGGCAGATGCTCAAGAGATAAGATACCGAGCCAGCTGGCTTCTGACAATGTTCTTGCACAGCCATATTTTTTCAGTTGGGTTATTAAGAACCAAACTTCAAGCATTAAATTTTCTATTTTTAAGTGTATGGCGGCTTGTTAGAGGAAAATATAATGTACCAACAGCTACAGAAATTTTGTAGGTAGAAAGTTTGTCGCATGAAAGTTTTTCGGGCAAATTTGCGGAAATTTGGTAAAAATATCCTTTTCACACCCAAAAAATTGCCTCTTCCTACACCTATCACCTACTGACACCATAACTTTGAAGTACATTGAAAAACAGCTAACGTGTTTATTTAACAGAAAGGAAATAAGTTGATTTTGCGCGACATGGCAATGATAACCATTGTTATGCCGTTTGATAACAGTTTAAAGGCCTAATAGTTAGATCGGACCTGTTGTTCTCTGGACGCCTGAATTGCGCTCAGAGTTGTCAATTACATTCCTGCGTTTGTTTGCTTCAGAAAAATGTTGACTTGGATAGCACAACACTACAGATGGCCTTCTGGTCAGGCAGACTACTTCGGAATGTTCATTCGTTGTTGACAATCAAACTTCAGGTAGAGTTATAAAAACATTAACAGGCTTGTATGCATGCAACCGTATTTTTCTGCAATTGATGGGATCCTTTACGATCTTGCAACTAAGAGCACTTTTACAAACCTTGTATGTTCCGCGTAAAAATTTTATAAACCTTTGAAACTAACTGTTATGAATATTTTAAGCCTTGGCCTTGCAGTACCTACATCACGCTGATTATGCCTTCTAGTACCTGCATCCAGACGATCAACAAATTTTCAAACTCTGCTTTAACTCCACTGATGTCAAGAAACGTTTTGAAAGCAAGTTTTGATGCTCTTTTACTACGGCATTCCTATTTACGGCCTTGAGATATAGTGTTAGTTGAATCATCTCAGTTTGATTTTATCCAGAAGAAAGAAGAAAAATTGTAAGCAAATCCTTGAATTTGAACAAAGCATACTGCAACTCTAATAAGTTTTGTTTTCTTAGGAAATAATCTATATTAGGCCTATAACATATTTATAGCTGCTATAAAAGATTGGTTTCTATTTTCTGAAGACAATTGTTTTGTTCGGTGCAAATTATACTCCAAACGTAAGCCCATGTTTTCTTTGTCAAACAAGTTTCGCAAAAATCACAGTGTTAAATGAAATCATACTTTAAGGTTTTGAAAACAACTGAGCAAATTTACAGTTAATATAAGGCAAGACGCTGTATACTTTGAAGCACACAGTCGGTTCCGCCTATACAGAAGCCAGAATGGCCTCTTCTGGAGTAACGTCTTGCCGTTAATTCTTGGACTTTTGTTACTGATAAAAACAACTGTTTTCGAATAATTAGAACGCACATAACTTGACCCAATTGTATGGAGAAAAATGAGTAGATCACTGAAAACGTTTACACCTAACTGAGGTAGTGAAAATAGTTTGAAACAAAGGAAATAATTTTCGGAGCGTCCCAACCAACATTTTCTGCGATCACTACTCGAATGTGTATGCCGCGTATTTAAGTATGTTCAAACAAATATGAAGCGCAAGAATTTATATGCATGCCATGTAAGGGTGGTTTACTTTGATTTTATACCAGTCTTTTAATAGGATTCATTCTGAATTTATTTACTTGGTCGGTTGTGCAAAGCATTGCGGTTTCAGTCGTTGCAACAATTTGGAGGCCCTTGGCCTTGCTGCAACGAAAGCAAGGTTTTTGTGAATCATAGGCCAAAAAGCTATTAACAAAATGCAAAAAATATTTTTAACTAGCAAATCTGGCGACGTCTATTGATATACTGTAGAAAGAGCTTCGAAATCACTAGCAAGAATACACTATTTAGTAAGATCAACATTTTGTACATGCTCTGATCATTCATTCCTCGGTTGCACCAGTGAACAAGATATGGAGGCAGAGCCAGTACGAACAATAAGCTACACAGACAACGCTTCGTGATGTGCTTTGTTTCTGGGCGTACATACAAACAACAAAGAATTGCACCTCCACTGCTTGGGAAATTGGCTACGGGTAAACGAAGCACAATAGGAATGCTTGTGAGATCATAAACGACAAATCTGTTTGAAGCAATGTTAGAGACTCTTGAGCTGTGGTACGTCGGGTCAAGTGAAGGAACAGCTATTGAGAGCTAAAGCAACAAGATGTGACGTGACAAAGCAGCCTCTTGGAAGTTAATTTCATAGCTTCAACGTCCTCGGAGAGGTAGGTATTGGGCTCAGCCATGCTACATATTGATAAAGATTGTATAGTGATTATTGAAGTCTATGAGCTTGCAATAAACAGGACTTAACTTAAAACCCAACTTTCGTCACATTTATCAGCTTGTTTATAAGCCTTGATATTTTTGGTTAAGTTTACATCTGTTTTGTCAGCACGATGCTTCGAAAATTCAAGTAAGGGCATGTTACTGCGACGCAACTCAAGAGCAATTGAACCAGAAACAGGATGTACCAGCCAGCATGTTTAATCTTTTGCATTATGTCAAAACTTTGCAGTGGGGCAATAATCGAGAAATGGTCAAGATTCGAGTGACTGCTCTTGAAACCCAAATAAAAAATGCATAGATCGCAATACAGCCACAAAGACTGAAGCTTGGAAGTAGGTTCTGCGGTGGTTAGAGTTCTTGCCTTTTTGAACAAAGATCTGCTGTGGAAACTTCTTGAATTAAGATTTCAACTTTTTGACCTAGAAATTGATGTAGAGGCGTTCGTACTCTATGGTCTAGTGCAGGGGCGCAACCAGCTCTTCATTTCGGGGGGGGCAATTTTCATGAAATTTATTCGATGACGTCATCGTGCTTATTCAACCGTAGTACAACTTTTTCGCAAACGGTCACATATAGCCTAATAGTAATGTATTTTTGCTCGCAGATACGAAGTCCATAGTACAAACACGCACTTTCTGCACAACGCTGGTTAATAAAAACAGACAAAACAGAACGTGTTACAACAGCGTTGGAGGCTGAATAACCGGTGTCAAGCGAAATTTCTGACTTCACGCCATATGCGCATCCACAGGGTAACATCCTACATATTAAATACGCTGAGACAACTGATGATTAGGGCTTAGGGTTTGGTGTTTAGGTAAGCGTGACAGGTTAGGGTTTATGTTACAGTTAGAAAAAGAAAAATAATTGAAGTCTAAGATTAAGTCTAATATTTTTCACTGTTTTAACTTATTCCCGTACTGTAGCTTGTTGTGGGTATGTGACATCTAACCAAAAAGTTTTAATTTATACAACACGCATCAAAAAAGTAATCGCCAAACTTTGAGAAATTTCGCTAACACCGGGCTTCAGAAACTTACTTAACAGAACGTTTTGTAACGGCGTTGGAGACCAAGCCTCAGGTTTACAGACGCATTCTTAACACTATTTGTTCACTTGGTACAACACTACTGCAGAGTGGGACACTAGTTCCTAAGCTGGTCAAAGCCAGGTAAAGTACGAATGCATTGTGACATGCACACCCTCAAACGAATAAACGCTGCAATGTCCGAGTACTCAGTCACAAAGTAAAACGCAGTTGTAGTGTTCAAAGAATAAAGACGAATATAAACAATCTGACTGCGTCAAAGCAGGCAACCGTACATTATTAGATCTTCTGCATCTTTCGAGAAACAAGTACATATTTTTTCTTAATAATGCCTCAAATGTAGGAATGTTACATTGAACCTGATGAGTCATGACTACTAATACGCTCTTCAGGGCAGGTTGTATAGAGCTCTGCATCCAAAATTATAGGCCATACGCAATTTTTGCATGCATCACTTCCTGAAAGTCCACCATAATTGTGATGCATACATGGGCGTACAAAAGGAACGACAAAGTACATTTTTAACTGCATTTAAAGTTTGAACATCGGGAAAAAGAGGCTCGCAGCTTGTTTGCTGCACAATACTTTTATCGCAGTTGTCTCTGAATGTCTTTGTCATCTGAGACGTAATTATCCAGAACAGCTCCCAGATATTTGTGGTGGTTAACATATTTTAGATTTTTACCACCCGTGTCAGTAATGGGGTGACTGTGTTTTTTGCATTCTTAGCCTTAAACGTCATACAAACGGTTTTGTTTGCTGTAATTGAAAATATTTCCATGCGATTCTGCATAAGCCTGACACACAGATAAAAGTTCTCTTCGCAACATTTCCGAAAATGAGAACTTTTCAGTTTTAATCAAGATGCAGACGGAACGATTAGGACAGAGTAAATATTTGTATCTTCATAGAAACGCCTGGTTCCGTACTCAACTAGTGTACTCATGGCTTTAGTGTGACAGATGTATAGGCTACTACGGTAGCAACCCTGCCTAATTTTCGTCGTGTTTAGCAAATTCGTCCCAGCGCGATTCTTCTAGCATGTGCTTGAATTTCTATCACAAATGAAGATCCCAAACTTGAGGGATAGCCTTTGTCAACGGTGAGGGGATCTTTGAATGCAACTATTTCGGGCAAAACGAGTCAGGTGTCTTGTGCCTTTGGCGCATAACGGATCAGGTGTGTTTGGGGCAATGCGGCTTTTTCCGGCATCCACGAGTTGAAAGTTTTTAGAAGCACGTTTAAGGCTATGAGCTTTCAGGGCTTGCACTGGTTGCAAAAGTTAGGGTCTTGTGAAGCGTCATTTGGCGCCAAAATGGTCTAGTAGGTAGGTGCGTTCAACACTTGACTAGCACTCATATGACACTTTACTAAACCTTTTTTCCCAAGCCGTGGTACTGGGATCAACCCAGAAAGACACTAAAATGTGAAACAGTCCTCGCACTAAATTTAGTTAAAAACTATCAGGTTTCGAACCGAAAATGCAGCCAAGCAACGTTTTTTTAAGAAATATACTACGTTTTCAATAATGGTGATCCGCATTGCCCCTAACAAAAAGAATCAAAAGGTCTTAGAAGAACAAGCGGTTTGACGTGGCACTAACTGTTATGTCAAGATTTATCTTATCAATTTGAAAGTTTCAAAAATTTGCACGGTTCAACAATATCCTAATGTTATAAAATTTCATGAAGGCAAATAGAGGCCCGACTGAGAAAAAATAGTACACGAACAGATAGATGCCTTAGAAATAAAAATGCCTTAGAAATACGAACATTTTAAACTATCTCACAAGTTTTGACACTTCCAGTATATTGGTGATTAAATACCAATCATTTACGAAATTTTCGATCAGAAGGCCTTTGTCATGATAAATCTTATAAGGAGAGAAGTTACCACTAAGACAAAGAAAAATTCCAATGAGACTTCTTAAAAATGATTAGAATATAAGATTTCATCTTTATGTCAAAATTGCCATGCAATGTTTTGAAAATTTCGGGGGGGGCAAATGCCCCCCCTGGTTTCGCGCCGGGTCTAGTGATACCGACAAGGCTCTGCGTTTCACAAAGCATTTTTTCTTTTTTTTCGTGATATTGTAGCGAGACCAACAAACCTAGTCCTACCGAAGATATCCTAGGCTTGAGACTAGGGTTAGTTCGGATATCAATAATTTATACTGTCCGGATAACGGATATACCCTTATATTTGTATTTTAGCTAACCGGTTAACCGGATAATATCCTCTAAGACAGTGGTTCTTAACCTGGGTTCGATGGACCTGTTTCAGGGGTTCGACGAAGGTCATCCGAAACATGAATAAAAGCGTGGTTTTATCACAGCAAGATAACCATGCTCACCTTTGTATACCACTAACTCGTTTCAGTAACCCATTTTCACTTTCTGTTATAGGCTATTGGGCAAAAGTGGGGTTCGACAAAATCTTGGAAAACTACGTGAGGGTTCGGCGTGTTTGTAAAGGTTAGGAACCACTGCTCTAAGATATAGGCTAGTTAGACAATTGATTTCACGAGATTTGCGTGATAAATTGATTGTAAAATCGTGACACAGTTTTATTGTAAATATATACACATGCAATGTGCGATGGTATACGAAGAAAATCATGCATTGTTAACCTTTACTGATTCTGCAACGCATTTCTTATGAAGCACAACCAGTGGTGCAGCAACAAGGCGGGTGCGGGCATAAGGCGGCACTTACTCGAAAGCGGAAAGTTGTTGATTAAAAATTAATTTTTGAAAGTAGTTTCAACTCTTCCAGCCTTTGTGCTTAGAAGCCCTAAAAAAAACTTGGAAAAGTGGTAAGGTTAAGAAATGAATAAAATGCTTCCTTAAGGAGCCTGAATCAAGTCTAGGTTGCTAAGCTCCCTCTGGATTTGTCTTGAAATCAAGGCTTTTTCAAACCCGGATGGCGATTGATCCCTAGTCCCTGCACCTTTCTCCCCATCCCAGCCAAAACCATTTTTTATCCACCCAAGTCAAACGTACTTTGAACAAATGATAGAGATGACATTCGACCGCAGGCTAGCAAATATCACTGTTCCGGTGGGACAAGGTTAAAAATTTCCCCCTCTCTAGTCAAAATCTGATAAACAACCCCTGTTTGAAAACACTATAACGCTATCTTAATCCTTTTTCTCCTATCGTTCGATCCTTAGCAACTCCCGAATAGCACATCGCTACATCACCTGACAACCATCGGCATTTGCGACAAATATGTCTAAGCACGTCTCATGCTATTGTTTAATATTTAGTGGGAGATTTTCAATAAACAAGTACCACAAGCCAGAGCGTAGATGGAGACATTAGGTGGGCTTATTAGCATTAAATTTTGTCGGGTGCAGTGAAGATCTCTGCAGAGGTTACATTGGTTAGTTTTAATAAATCCAGGTTTTTTTTAAGGAAAATGGTAGGTACCCGGTATGGATCTGCAGGGACCCGATTTCTCTGATTCTAGGGACCCGAATCGGGTCCCTAAAACGCCTTAAAAAAAACTGATAAATCTGATGCTTTTCTGTATGATGCCACGGTATCGGAAAACCACGTTCTCGAAACGAGTTAGTGCATTTGGTGTGTTGGCAATCTTTGCATATGTACGGTAATTCACAGCTCAGATTTTATGCTTGAACTGCAGTTAGAGTCAGTGTTAGCTGATAGGCAATGTGGATTTTGTAAAAGGTTCAAAAATTGTGGTGAAGGTTTAAAATTTGTGGTGATTGTGGTGAAGGCTTCTGTTAGAAGGGACTTTGGCCGAAACAGTTGCACAACTTGGTAATGGCTGTACAGAATCAAGTTGTTCAGTTCGATTACCGTGGAACTTGAAACGTTGTATAGTCACTTCTGAGCATTAATAATGTGGATGTCCTACGCAGGGCCGGCCCTAGCAGATGCGGGGCCAATGCAAGACCTGGGCGCGGGGCCCAATGCAAGACCTAAGCGCGGGGCCCCTCTGAGCAGTGATTTTATGACGTCATTGTGTTCAACCAACCGTGTTACGATCGTGGTAGAGCGCAGATATGCAGTACAGCACTAACACGAGAATTGAGCATGTTTGCTAACGTTCGAGAGGAATTTGCTAGTTCTGACGAGAGCGTTCTTTGTTAACAATAAAATTTATATGTCGTTTCTACTGAATTCTCAAGCGCAAGATGCATCTGTCAAAATGAATAATCTACCCAAACACCATGGCGCGGAGCCCAATGCAGCTGCATCGGCTTAAGACCGGCCCTGGTCCTACGTGCCAGGACCTGGTTATACAGTTTTCGAAATACTGTATGTGTCTGTTGCCAACGGACAATTGTAAAGAATAAAACTATGCACATGTAGTGGGAAGAAGCCCAGCAGCAAGACCAAGTTTGCAGGTCATGACGGAGGCTCCAACGCGACACATCTCAACCAGCGCCGCTTTTAAGCCTATTTGACAAGTTTTATATAATTGGGTCCACACCTTAAAAGCGCCCCGCGAAATAGGTAACGTTTGAAGAATGAAAAACAAGACCCCTTCAGTTTCTGAGTGCTTGATTCTGATGTTCACGATGTTTTAATATTCCCTACATCTTTACTAAGGACAAAAATATGTTCTTCTTTCATTTTAAATTAAATTAATGTAAGCAATTTGGAGGGGTGGAAAGGGAGGCACTTCCGCGGTCGACCCCGGGCGACACAGCCTAGCAACGCCACTGAACACAATGCATCAATTGCGGAGTCGGGTAAACGAGACCAGAGTTAGTCCACACGCATCGATTGCCCTTTCTGCTTCCACAGAAAGTGGGTTGGAGTATAAGCAGAGCTTCATAGAGAGTTTGAAGATTGGTAAGCCGTTCAAAAAAGCGTAAAACGAATTAGTAACGATACTTTTTATCAGGTTAACCGAAAGAAAAATATCCGGATATCCGATAGCAAAAATACTCTCAGTTAACCGTTATCCGGATAAACCAGTGGTTTTCAACATGGAGGTCGTTTGCCTTTTTTCTTGGGTTGCGAGAGCTTCTGATAAAAATGTTCATCAATTTCTTCTATATTTTATATGAAACTACTTTTTGTTGCAGCCAAAATAATAGGATCACCTGGGAAATATTATAGCCTACTTTTTCATTGAAAATTGTGTGCATATCACCATTACAAAGTTTTGTGTGATTATGACCACTACATGACAGAGTACTGTTGCGTTTGGCAACGCACGAATACCTTTTGTGGCGCAAGAATGTGCTGTGCTTATTACTTGTAAATTAGATATCTGAACGCGGTAGCTAACTTGGGAGTTATTCTAGTTTTCAATGAATTGTGCTGTGGAGTAATTTGCATACGGCACGGGTCTCTCTCACTGATGCTATCATGTGCATGAATTTAATAAATGAGTCTTCGTTCAACATAGTGATATCGTAAGTTATTTTTTAGTCATTGTGATTCTCTATTGTGCAAACACAACTGCATTACATATGCCTGACTGGAAATATTCGGAAGAGGGTCTTTCGGTTAAATTGGGTTGCAAAATGGGCCGCTGCATGAAAAAGGTTGAAAACCACTGGGATAAACCAACTCCACTTGAGACATTGAAGTTGGGTGCAGGATTTCATTACGGACAGCAGACAACAAATAGATTGTGATCGGTGTTGTTTTATTATATAGATAACTTTACTTTATGTAGAGCGTGACGACGGAACATTCTGATGCTTTCTTCGATACCTGGTTTAAAACGTACTCCTTATCTTAGCACATTGATTTTTGCTTGCTGCATGCACTTTCAAGAGACTGGGGTTAGTGAAAAAACGGAAAGATGATCTACGGCGGTTTGCTGTTGAGAAAGATGCATCGTTGTAATTACCAGTGGTGGTCCGTAAGGAAGTAGTTCTACACTTTAATAGCCTACATAAGATTTTATCTATACTTCTACTTTCGTTGGGGAGCTCTTGGGCCAAAATAACGTACTTGAGTTGTTTCTATAATTGTAGTACGCCACCTGTTGTAACATAATTTGCATTAATGGACATTACGAACCCATGAAAGCAGTCCTGTGTATTTTCAAAATTATATGGTTTGAGATCATAGGTGTAGCTAGGGGGGGCAAAAGGGGCCATGGCCCCCAAAAGGTTTAGAAAATATAGTCATTTTGTGCTTCGAGAGGCGTTTTTCTAAGCAAAATAGTGTTATTAGCTTAAAATCGAACACTTTGGCCCCCCCAAATTTTTGGGCTGGCTACGCCACGATCGGATACGGTCCGACGCAGGCCCGTAACCAACTTGGGACCCCAGGCGGGGCGAAAAGTTTTCTGAGAGGAGCCTAAATTTTTTGAACTATGACCAATAGTTTCAAACTATGTCCAGCACATTTTTTCAGGGGGTCGAAAAGTTTTCTAGGGGGGGTTTCGCCCCCCCGATCCTCCCTGGTTACGGGCCTGGTCCGACCTATAGTTAAGACCGGACCCAAAATATCCTGTCTCAAATTACGTAAAAGGCTCCAGCTCCAAAATAATTTGGTTCAGTGAAAACTTAAAAACTTTCTATTATTGACACAATTGTATTGTTACACCAGCGTGGATGAAGTGTCGCGATATGATATATTTGGTGGATAGTGGGCTTGACAATCTGCAAAAAAGAGAAGCCTTGATCTACACACAATCAAGGAAAATTATGTATCCTTATATTTACGGCAGCCACCCTCGTCCTGCAATAAATTAACTCGCTTGCCCAATAAACTAGGGCTGTGGAACTGGAATAAAAATCTCAGGCTCCGGTTTGGCTCCACCATCTAAAAGTTTTTGACTCCGGCTCCAGCTCGAATCATCCGAAATTGCTTGTGATGCGGTTCCACAGCCTTGTCCGGTGCGCCATGCTACTTGACACCCTCGAGTTAGCCAAAGGTCTTCTTCTTGATTCAAGGCTTTAAGCATTTTAGGTCGGATTTTAACACAACCTGCAGCTTTGTAAGCCTTCAATGTTTTGACAGCTGGGAAGACTTCAGCCGCAGTAATGATATTTTCCTCTCTCGACTACACGTCTTATGTGTCTGATGAGATATTATAGTGGCTGGGTTCAAGAGACTTCTTAAATGCTCCCTCCACCTGCCAAGGATGTCCCGCTTACTGTTGAGTAAACACCATTTTGATCTGTGATGGATCTAGCAGCATTAGATCTTTTGTCTCGAAGACGCCGGATGGTTTGGTAGAATACTTTCTTGGCTTACCAATAACCTAATTGGAATATAGTTCATACCCGAAAATCTCCCAAGACTACATTTTTGACTTTTTTACCACATGAGCTGCGTACTTTCGTGGCTCAGCACATCGCGAATGCAAAGAAGATTCAACTTTGTTCTGGAGCCAAACCTTGCAAGCGACTTTCTTAGCTTGGATAGTTTCTTTCGCTATCTGGTTCCACCAAGAGGTAACTTTTAAGCCACCTGTCGTCACACCGAGTCGCTTCTGTCCACATACCCGAGCATCTGACGAAGCTGCAGCTGCTTTGAACAGTCACCACTCTTCTCGTCCGCTGTGCATTCTCGGAACTCTCGGAACAAGGACCACACGCTGTCTACAGAGGTCTTTGTTGGCCCACTTTATTCGGTAGGGCCTCCTAGCCTTGCACATTCGTCCAAGCGATGTTTGCTTTTCAATACGTAAGTTACGAACAACCAAGAATTCAAGACAGTTTACTTGAGTTAAATGCAAAAACGTACACAGGATAGGGGTATCATATTTACATGTTCCGCAGCAATTTGACCCTCATAGTAACAATGGGAGGTATAGAAATCCATTCCCCAATTCAATGGATGTACGAAAAGCTACAATAAATTTGTTTCAAGTCGGTCTTGATAGAACATGGAATTAGTTTTGAAAGTTTTTACGAAAATTCACCTCCATCCCCGTTACTGTGCTTTCAAAAGGGCAGAGAAGGCAATGCCCTCTGCAAACCTCCGCTCTCCGGCGTCCCTGCTCATGACCGAAAAGCCAACCAAGCTTGCATCAAATGCTAATGATCAGTTTATGTAACGTTCTTTTTGTTAAATGTCGCTGTTATAAATTTTCATTATTAAAAAGTCACCATGAAAACTGTGAGTGACAAAGAGTACAATAGACTAGCTTTGTTATGTTTTATCTCACTTTAGTCTGCGGTTGTCAGTAGCAGTTTAAGATTCATCATTTCATTTTGTGAAGTTTAAACCAGGAAAACTTGTTTGCTGATTTTAATCAGCTTTTGTTACCATTACAAATTAGCCGTTGCTAGTTTGTAAACACGCATGTTGTTCGAAGGACCTTCAATATTAAGTTATATAGCGTAGATTTTGCAATGGAACGTATTGTAACGAATGACAACGTCAAGTAACTATAGTAGTCTTCACAAAGTTGACACAAGCGAATCAATCGAGCAAATTTCTTTGAAGGCAGACAATTTCACGTAACCCTACGCATCCTCAGTCCTAAAATCTTATTCGAATAGAATAACCTCTAAATTTAAATGTCCCAAAATATTTTTATTGTGTTTCATGACAAATGTTTTTCGTTTATAGGCGAAACGTAACACACAAAGGGTCGATTTTGCGAGATAACCTTGAAAAACCACGTGCTATTAAAATTCTAGCGTTTTATAGTTTGCTCTATTTTTTGTAGGATATTTTGGTAAATGACATGTTGAGTCTTATAAAAAACATTCGTCTATCTATGTACAGACTATTTAATGTATTAAAATATTCTGTTCATCTTCCACGCGTGTCGTTACACACATGAGTGTAGGAGCAAGCAAAATTTGGTGGAGCGAAGGATTTTTGCCTGAATTTCTGCAAACTTGCCCGAAACGCTTTTCTACGAACTGCAAATTTTCTCCCACGAAGATCATGAAGACCTTTTTTGGTATGACCTCCAAAAAGGTCTTCATGTGTTTTTCTGGAAATACTGGGTGCCATTTTTTCAAATCAAACAATGTTGGGCGCCATTTTTGCCCGGATTGTCAGGAATTTTGCCAAGATTTTCAGGGATTTTGTCCAGATTTTCAAGGATTTTGCCCGGATTTTTGACAAATCAAAACTTTTGGGGGTACGCTTGCACCCCCGCCTCCTACACTACTGGCTACACAACACTATAAGTCAGTGGTTCTTAACTGGGAGACGCGCTCCCACAGGGGGGCGTCAAGAGATTTCCACGGGGGCGCGAGCCCTTACATGCTCTACAACATGGAAAGTTTCTGAACGGAAATGTGTGCATTTCAAACGTTCCGCCAGTGCGAATTTTACGCCGCTACATGTTATCTGGTTTAGTTCCGGCAGAGATGGAAGTCGGGGTTAAGTGTCTTGAAATTTTGCAGGCCGAATTCGAGCCTGCATCAAACACAGGGGCGCAACTAGGGGTCTGTTTAGTCAGCATACCAAGTCCCTTTAGCAGTAACATTTGTGTCGTTCTCGCATTTGAGAATAGCATGGTGCACATGGAATTTCAAGGTAGCCGGCTGCATCGCAGAGTGACTCGTCTAATTCCAGATGAATATGAATGCATACACTTTGCATAGCTCCAGGCAGCGTGGGACACCGCTATGGCTTTCTGTAATTTGACGAGCTTTCTGCAGTGTGGCCGTACACCTGCATGATACTAATTTTCTATAGTACTCCCGCCGTGTACTTCTGTGAAGCGACGATGTATATTTATGACGATTCAACTGCACTTGAGCCACACTCTTGTTGAATGTGAGACTAGGTTTATGCGGCTTGGCAGCTACAGGCCACCATACGATGCCGACTTCTCCGCCCAAAGAAAGATAGCAACTTTGCTTTCTGACCATCCCAATGGAGACATTCAACTACTTAATCTTGGAACCGTGTCTTTCACTCACAGTCAATGGCGCGGAGTATTTACAAATAAAAATAACATTTCTATTTTAATATCCGGTTTATGCGATTAACCGTACTATGTTTTTCACGTATGAATGGTTTTGGTTTGAGATTCTGGAATCTTATACGAAAACGCGGTTATAGCGTTTTACCGTTATACATATAGTCGGAGTAATCTGTATTCATTCTGCGACGTAGTGTGCGTTTGCAAAGCTATGCAGAGTGAATAAAACAAACAAAGTATTTGCAAAAGTTCGCATAAGTCTAAAACAAGCAACTGCAACACATTAAGCATGCGGGCTAGAGTGGGAACATGCATGTCTGTGAGTACCTGTGAATCTTGCCCAATGTCGCTTAAAAGAAAATTTCTTCCATCAAATGCTGCAAAAAATGTTGCATCAAATAGGCTATTGGCCAATACTTTTCAAGGAGCCTGGTCAGTGGTCCATAATTTTGGGTGCAGGGCTCTATACAACCTGCTGCGGCGAGCGAGTGTCAGCAGTCATCAGGTTCAATACAACGTTCCTACTTTTAAGGCTTATTGTGAAAAAATATGTACCTCTTTCTTGAACGATGCAGAAAGTCTAAAAACGTATGGTTGCGCGCTTTGATGCAGTCAGATTGTTTATATTCTTCCTTATTCTTTGAACATTTACATTACAGCCGCATTCATGGACGTCCGCAGAAATTTTTCCCGGGGGAGCAAGCCGACATTTTGCTTATCTATTTTTAGGTTGTTGACAGTTAGTAAGCGTAATTGACGGAGGGGCGAACCCCCCCTGGCAAGCCAAATATAAAAACTGGGACACTATTAGCTTATATATATTTCGGTTATAGTATTCTTTTGGTTTTCACTAGATCAGGTTTTTTAAGGTGTTTTAGTGGACCCGAATCGGGTCCCTAGAATTTCAAATCGGTCCCTAGAATCAGAGAAAATTATCGAGTCCTTAGAATCAGAGAAAATCGGGTCCCTAGACATAGATAAATCGGGTCCCTACAGGTCCATACCGGGTACCTAACATTTTCCTTCAAAAAACTCCAAAAGATAGTTGTTTTTTGCGTTTCTCAGAGTATTTTCCTGTGATTTTGAGTTTAATATAGCCATCACACCCGAATTCACTATCATTTCTGAGTTTTTTTCTGAATTTTGGCTAGTGGGCCCCTTTACCTAAGCTTTCCCCTCGCTTAAACCTATAGTTACGTCACTGCTGACCATAGGCGTAGCCAGGGGACTCCAAGAGGGCTAACATATCTTGTCATTTTGTGCTTTGAGAGGCGGCGTGCCAAACAAAATACTGTTGCTCGCTTAAAGTCAAAAGATTTTTCCCCAAAAATTTTTTGGCTGGCTACGCCACTGCTGCTGACGATGCAATGCAACAAAACTCTTTGCCCTTTCACACCGCAAAGAAAATGCCCTATGTTATGGCAACAATAACAAAACATGCGCTTCGTTGGCAGCAATATCCAGCTATATTACGATAATTTACACACTAGGCTGTCTGCAGGTTTCAAAAGCAGGGTAATTATTTTCAAGGATGCATTTGCCATGGTCTTTTAAAGAAAGAAGCATGGCCGTGGTCTTCAGCGAAACCACAAATTATGATCTTATTTTACCTAGCAAGACTCGTCATCGCCACTCAAAAACAAGTGCGGCAAACGTCTGGGATCTCGACCGATGCAATCAACAAAACATTGCTTGTCTTTGCTCTTATTTTTGCGGTGAACACTCATCATACACAAACCGGATAAGCAGCCCTCTTGTCAGGTTTTAAGGTTTGGAGGGATGTAAAAATACATTTTAGGTGGGCAAGATTTTTGTTTTTATTATACTGTATGTTTAAAATAAATATTTCTGGACACAACAAAATTTGGGGGGATGCGTTTGTTTACCGAGATAAGACTGCTTTTTCAAATCCGTTTTTAATTACATTGTAAAATAAAGTGACCTGACGCTGGTATACTTTCCCTTGGATGTTTTTGCCCCTTGGATCTCATACAGATAAAATGGCGTGTATTTCTTTCTAACTCTTTAAAATCATCGCATGTGCTTGTGGTTCAATGCAGAGTGACTGTGCAGTGTTACTTCGTTACGCTGCGATTGGCAGTTACCTTGATTGTAACTATTTGTTTTTTACAAATCTGCACACGATCGGCAAAGTTTTCTCAATGCTGCGCATTAACTTTTGACATATTAAAAATCAATGATGAAAACGATAAGGATACGATGTTATAAGCGAAGAATGTTGCTCGTTATTTTTTGGATTAGAAGTACATGAGTGTAGAGTACCAGGCAGCCTGCTTTGTGTCTATGTTGTTTTACCATGCAATTAGTTTCTGTTGACACCCATTTCATTCCAGCCTGGAGTACTCGCCATAATGCACCCATAAACTCTGACTAACATGAGTAAAACGTCGACATGAACCCAGTAGCCAGCCCAAAATTTTGGAAGGCAAAATGTTTGAATTTAGGCGAGCAACATAATTTTTGTTTGGGACGCCGCTTCTCAAAGCACAACATGACTAGATATGCTAACAATTGTGGGGGGCATAGTCCCCTGGATCCTCTGGCTAGGCTTATGCATGAACCTGTTTACGGGTCAAAACTTTGACGCCAAATTACCACCTTACTTGTAAAATATTTCTTTTATTTTTTTGTGGCTTTCTTATGTAGAATAACTTGTGCGGGACGTTGAAATAATTAGTTTTACATTGGAGTATTGTGCTTGCTTGGCTTTGTGACAGTTGAGTCTCCCCAGCACCGTGGCCAGTCGCAACAACTTGACGTGCTTGCAGTTTACTGCTGCGGCTACTAGAACGTTACGGTAGTTGTTTGTGATGAACACTTAGTTTGTTTCTTAAAACGTTTTATTCTTTTCATTAATAGCGTTTCTGCACGTCTGTTTCAGGGAAGCCCTTAAACTGAGTGCTGAATGGTTAGCAGCTGGCATGAACACCAACGTCGCGTTTTGGTGTAGCGTTTTCGAGTTGATTCATGGACTCGGACTTTTTCCAGAATGCAGGAAAAGAACGTGGTCTGGTGTCGATACTTCGCAGAATTAGCGACAGTATCGAATACGATGAGATCACTCAAGAAACCCTTAGATCTCCTGCCATTCTGGCTGGCTGGACTAGGACAGAAAGCCTCTCTGCGCCTTCGGATCAAGCCAGCAGCCGTTTGCCAGTAGCAACAAAAGAAACTACGCAATGCAAGCGACATAGCGACGTCATTAGGTCGCAAACGGTGCACAAAGTGCATTCCACAGGAAGGCGAAAGTTTGCCACTAAGGATGGCCTTGTTAGTACTATTTCGAAAAGAAAAATAATGCCAACTATCATTCGAAGACCAACTCAACCGTATCCAACTAGGCGAGTCGAAACGAGAAAATCTCAAGCGTGCAGTGAACCAGACTTGTATAAACGGAAAAAACATAACGATGATTCAGAAGGCTTAACGCTTGGTTCACTTTTACAAGAAGAGGGTTCGACTTTACGTCCCCTGGCAAACAACACAAATTTAAGCTCTGCCAACTTCATTGACATGCGCTCTGTGATGCGCAGTTCTGTTGCATCACAAAGCGGTAACAAACGAGAACTCTTAAAAGCAATGCTACGAAAAAATCGACCAGAAGAATCTGAAAGTTCGCCATGCCTGATACGAGGATCGGAATTGAAGCAGTTGGTGGCTCCCCAGGTTTCGGTCAAAACAATGACCGAAAACGCCGATGATTTGAAAAAAACGCCGAGAAACAAAACTGCCTCTTCATTTGTCCGCAAGCAGAACAATGGGAAGCCTTCGTATCGAGCGCTGAGTTGCGTTAGATGTGACAACGAAGCACGTGCTGAAAAACTGATTCTTCTGCCATCCATCGACAAAAAACGTAAGCGCAAAAGGTCTGGTTTTGTGGAATGGGCCCCCATAAAGCAAGATAGACCTCCTGTGCAGCTGCCAGTTGTTTCCACTCCACCGATAGCTGAACGACCGATTTCGCAGGGATCGCCAAATATAAGATGTCAACATCGATTTTGGAAATCCTCCAACTATGACTGCAAGTTTCCAACAGCCTTGCCCTTTATTTTGCAACGGGACGAAAAAACACAATATCGTTTCAATGCCTTTGATCCGAGAACCCAAAAAAAACCTTGCACTGAAGTGGCGGCTATAACACAAAGCAACGTAAAAGTCGGTATAAAACACTCGTCAATAAAAAAGCTCGTGCGTCAGGACGTACAAAGTGATATAAATTTGCCGTATGTCTCTGGATCTAAACTAAACGCATCCATACTCTGCAATCAGCTGGAATCGTTGCCCACAAATTTCAGCGCATGACTATTCTGCGAAAAAAAAACAAGAACTGCGTTCATATTCCAACATACCAATCAGCGTCACTGCAATAAAAGGTCGCCCGGTTGAATTTTACAAGTGTTTGTTGATGTTTACGTTTGTTTCCCTACCCTCACACAATATAATCGGCACTTTTCCACCGAAACGATGCTATCGATTTTGTAGTTTCCTCAACGACAGGCAGCGTGATGATCAGACGAAAGCGTTGTATGAGTTAACGATCAGGCAGTTCAGGTTTTTAGGAACGACCTCTACAAATATTGATAACCAAGGGCGCAGCAAGATCATTTAATTGGAATTGGGCTGGAAGCAGCAGGAAATCTTGGTTTTGTCGTGCAGTTGGAAAAGGTGGACAAAATGTGCTATAAAGTTTACATTATGCAAATTGGTTGAGGGTAAGAAGATGAGAAAATAGCGACAATTTGGAAGGTACGAAATGTTTTTAGAGGCAACTTCCCAAAGTTTCTCTCTTGGACCGACACGGGATATATGTGCTAATGGTGTATGCAGGACTTCAAAAACTAAACCAAACTTTCGTCTTTTCGCTTCTATCCAAACTGGACATCACATGGTTGGATTGCGTCATATTATCATATTTAGTTAACAGACTTCGAAGGCAGCAGACGGGACCAAGGTAAAGGGAATTTCGTGAACGTTAACAGATGTCACTGTTGCGTCTTAAAAAAACAACTAATGAATGCATGCTACTGTAGACAAGGGGCCCGCAAATACTTTTTGGTACGACCCAAAAGAAAGTAGTTTCAAATTCTTGCGACCCAAACATTTCATGAGCATATAATTTTGTCGAAAATACTTTACAAATAAATATCAATTTTAAGACTACAGTATTATTAATTGACAGTAGCAATTTTCTTGCATAAAATTGTATGAAGTTTAACACAAAAGAGTAAATGATTGCATTTATTCTGTCTAATGAGAATGGCAAATTTAAAATGTAAATTTAAATTATTTCGCGACCCAGAGTAGAAGGTCTCGCGACCCAAATTTGGGTCGCGACCCACTATTTGCGGACCCCTGCTGTAGACATCTGTCCTGCCCAACGGAAGTGGTGTACTTCTAATGAATTACAACACCATTCACTGTTAAGAACACAGCTGTGACACACAACAATGCTTGGCAAAGGAGAAAAAAATGGGGTGGAGCCAAACAGAAATGGGAAACGCTATATTCAAACTAATATATGTATTATGCTGATGAAGACACCTGAGTATTTTTTGTTTAAAAAATTTACAAAAATTATAACCAAATTGCCATGATTGAATGCCGCAATAAAACAGTAAAGCCACCCTATATCTCCTTCAGTAAAGGTGGGAAGACAACATTTCATTGCGCTATATCCCCCCTGACTACGCCATTGACTGAAATATATATATACAGTATATATCTACGAAAAATTTTAGCGAATTCATTCAAGTTTTTCCTTATGGACGTTACTATGTATTTGGAATGTTATACGTCCAACGTACACGATGCACTAGTACTTGAAAAGGCCAACCACAATCCCCACACTCTGAACAGTGGCGGCTCGTGGTGAAATTGGCCGGGAGGGCTGCGAAATTTCATCTCTGGTTGCAGGCCCGTCGCCAAGATTGAGCAGCAGGGGGGGCCAAAAACCAGATGGAGGGGCAAGAAAACAGAAGGGGGGCCACATTTTTAAAATATAGTATTGGATGTATGCAGCAACC
>Ga0210059_1002358_pt1 | contig 29548 bp, 18 predicted proteins | sample Ectturendosymbi2_FD_188042 | JGI IMG/M metagenome (GOLD analysis project Ga0210059, IMG submission 188042) | Ecteinascidia turbinata endosymbiont from Florida, USA - Sample 2 (SPAdes) (version 2) | ecosystem: Host-associated > Tunicates > Ascidians > Unclassified | place: Key West, Florida...
CTTTTTGGCCCATTTACAATGTTCCTTGAAATTTGCATGCAAATTTATTCCATGGTATTTGCAATAAGTCGACAAATTAACAAGCAAAAAGTATGCGAAAACAGTTAATCTCCTTTGCGCAGGTAGTGAACTTTTCGTAAAATATCAAGCTGAAGGGGGGGGTTAACCCAACCCAACCCCCCCCCCTTGCGTACGCCCTTGGAGATGAGGCCGTGGAAACCGCGTCGCATCGTAACTGCAGCCTTCATGTGACTTTAACAGAATTTGAACAGCTTCTACAGGGCAGGAAATGGGAGTTAGTTTTCACATTGTAAAGTCACTTTGTTGATTTCAGTCAGGATCATTAACCAATCTGTTCTCTGCAGTACAATACAACAGAGTGTCAATACGAGGATTCACAGCACTTTCTAATTAGTAACCTATGTACAGTAGGTAGGCTACTGCAATTCACAAAATTGCAACTGTAACCTATTCCACAAACTTTTATGCCACATTTTATGCTACTTCATTTGTTCCATTACGAACTGAGGAAATCATAGACACATAACTGGGATGCAAACTTCAAAGTGTAGCCTATACTGAAGTCATCCACTTCCAATATTAGGCTACATATTTTGCACAGAGATCGAATCACTCTACTGTACCAAGGTGTAACGAAAACCTAACAATCAGTATTGGGGAATAGTCCTTCGGCCCAATATCTGATGTATTGTAACCTACCGAACAATCTTCCAGTTTGATTCAATTTTGCTGATTGTTTCCCTAACTAGATGTAGTTAGCCTACAGGCAAGACTATTAAATAAATTAATCCGTCGTTTTTGCTACAGATTACCTTGAATAGGGTAATATGTTCCACAGTAGTGGTTTTAGCATCAAACAAGTACAGAAAAGGTTGCACAAGACTTAATACAAACCACCCAACCTCTTTTCCGCTCGAATCCCTGATCATCGGATTCCCAACCTACCTCTGCTAGTTGGATTTTCTGAATCGGGTATGGTTGAAAAAAATGCGTGCTCAAGCAGCTCGGTGAGACACTCACGGTCGTGCTTGAGCGATTCATGGGATTCCCAATCCAACGCGAATCCGATAACAGTGCAGTGTAAAGAGGGTAAATATGTCTCTTGCATGCTACACTTTCAAGGCTGGACTTCTGTCTCACTCCGCACTCACCAGCAGTGTTGCCACCGGGGTCAGTCACGTAAACATCAGATTGTCACCTACTTCAACATCAAATTTTAACATTAGATTTTTATATACGTTTCATATAAGCGAAATCAGTGGTTCCTGAAGTTTTAACGTCTCAATACCCGTAAGTCAAGTTTTCGTCAATCTGGATACCCCTTTTCAACTGTATAATAACAAAAAATAAAAATTGTAAAAAACAAAACAGAACTGGTAAAGAAATAGTCACTAGAGTAATGAGGGAAAAGGCCAATACAAAGGTTACATCACATTCATCAGCACCAATCTTCTTCATGTGGGCACAATGTTGCTAAACAGATTGCTAGAACGAACGTAATGATTGAGCATTAATACATTGTTGAATACTCGCACAATGTCTAATCTCAGTACCCTTCTGCAGGAGCCCCTGAGCTAAATGTTTCCATTACCAATACCTAACAAAATTCGATGAACTTCATTGTCCGAAATCAGGGTACCGGGGACACACCTTCCCAGGAGTGTCACCTCAATACTCCCAGGGCAGGGCGAACCCTTAAGTGCTCTACAACATAGAAATTTTGATCAATAAATTTACCAACAATACGCTTGTCTTCACAGCCACACCGCTGCCTGGTCAGAAGCCTTCCCAATTGCTAGCGTCTGGAACCTGCTGATCCCTGATGAGCTCCGAATCGCAATTGCCCTGCAAACTGGTGCCAATATTTTCGAAAGCACGGAATGCCGCTGTGGGAAGTTTGTTGACAGGCTGGGGCTTCATGGCCTCTCCTGCATTAAGAATGCGGGCCGCTTCCCCAGACATTCAGCCATAAACTCCATCCTCAAACGATCATTGACCCACATTGGTCTCCCCACTGTCCTTGAGCCCGTTGGCCTGACGAAAGATAGAACAAGGCCCGATGCTCTGACCCCGAACCCCTGGTACAGAGGCAGGAGCCTTGTATGGGACGCGACAGTTGTGGACACCTTTGCAGAAACTCACTACATATCCAGTGGCGCTATATCAGGCAGTGTAGCAACTGATGTTGAGACTGACAAATGCCGGAAATACAATGACCTTCTTGACAATTACTACTTTCAACCAGTTGCAATCGAAACCACTGGTGTGTACGGCAAGTCCATTGTCCCTTCTTGAGCTGTCTCGAAAAGAATCTCGTTGACATTTCAGGCGACCCCAGGGAGCGACAGTGGCTCCACCAGCGCCTGTCTTTGGCCGTGGCCAGAAGGAACACCGCCAGCATATTAGCCTGCGTGCAAGTTTGATCTGATTTTAGCCACCCTCAGTGCATTAACCAGTGTTCCTGCCCGTCACTTGCCTCTCTTCAATGTATAGCCATCGCCTTCCGAATGTCTGTGTTTTTTGTGAGCTTTATTGTCTTCAGTATGTTTTTTGTAATTCCTGTAAAGCCTCTGTGCAGTATTGTTTCGCTCTCCTTTTCAGCCATCCTGACTAAACTCATTTTGTTTATTTTTCATGTACCCAACACTACTGTATTACTGTTTACTGTAAAACCTTTTTGTAATCTGTCTTTACTTCTGTCTGCCCAACCCCATTTGGGGGTGCTATGTGCCTGTTCGAACTTTCACACAATGGGGGTACTCCATCATGGTCTGTATAATTTTACAGTGTTTTTCTTTTTTGGTTGTTACTTCCTAAAATGTTTCAGAAAAAAAACGTAAATACTTAATATGGGGGCCAGGGTGCTTGAAACAAAGGACGATTACTTTAACAAGGGGGGTGTGGACTGGTAGGCCTATAGAAATGGTTAAGAACCACTGTCCTAAGGTGACCTCACTAAATGGAGAAGTCGTTCGTGCGTAAAATAAAACGTCATTCTCAACGCAGCGTTTGGAGCGTCTTCAGCCTGGGACGACAACTAAACACCCATGAGGTTGAGACTTGAGGGATAGATTATGATGAAAGAAACTTAAAAATTACGAATCTACATTATCTCCAACCTAGAAAGAGAAAAAATGTGGAAACAACAAATAACAGCTCAGTCAACATCAGATTTTTCGCCAAAACATTAGACATCAGAAATTTATCTCAAAATATCAGATCTGATGTTAAAACATCAGAAGTGGCAACACTGCTCACCAGACCACCTTATGAGTTGCAGCGGTAGCTACAATCGATACATCCATTTGTGACTGATGCGCAGTGCAGGAGCTCGATTCCATGGACGGCAGCGCTGCGAACTGGGTGGAACAAATGTGGAACACAGAGTAGGAGGTAAGAAACACCAAACTCCGTGGTTTTATACCCGACGTCAGTACCAAATCTGCTTGAATTTCCCTCCCAGGACCAGCACTGGTCAGACTTAAGTCGAACGGTTCAACTTCAACATGAACACCTGGGGTCTGGCTTTATCACCAACCTGCGAGTGCGCCGCTGAGGAACAAACTGTAGATCATTATTCTGGAGTGTTGCAAACATCGGTCTCCTAATGGAACATATGGTATATGGCGGGTTTAGATCATGAAAGCAAAAACTGGTTGCTCAAAGTTTTGCTGAATTCGTTTTTTAAAAAATGGAAAGTTTGGATTTTAACTTTCTTGTGGGTCACATTACACTAGATGTCGGTTTACACGCTTTTTTGGCCCACGTCATCGGACCATGCGCCCCAACCCAAAGGGGTAATTTTTTGTTTCTCTTTTGTAACAAACAAGGCAAAAATCCGCATCCTCAGAGCCCTCGATTGGCCTTCCAGCGTTTGTAGTTGGCAAGTTATGACCTAAAAACCACGAAAATAGTAAAATGCATAAGCAAAAAATTGATTAAAACTCCTAGGGAATTGATTATATAATTTGTTGTTTTCAAGCCATACCTTTTGAACCACAAACGCTAGAAAGCCAATCAAGAGCACTAAAGACTCGGATTACCGCCTAGTTTTTATTACAAACTTGAGTCAAAAAAGTGGCTCTTAGTGTTGGGGCCCAGGGCCTGGTAACCTGGGCCAAAATGGCCTAAGACCTACCCAATTTTGACGTCACCCACAAAAAAGACACAAGAAATACAAAACCTTCCACTTTTTTTTATTTAAACTGCAAGACTTACCGCATGTTTAGAGGGTTTGAACAACTCTCTAGCTCAATCGGCTGGCGAGTTATATTGGTGCAAATTTCAACAAAAAAGTGGCGTGTGCGGTACTTAAAAGGGGAATATCAGCAGATATGCATGTTTATTAAATGGATTGCATTATGTAACTGCAAATTATTTGAATCTCAGAGATACATATTCATAAAGTCTACTTTTGTTTTGCAAATAATATTATTGAAGTGCTCTGTTTGTTTTATCTATCAATTGCTAATACTGAAGTTTTGTGTGCTTCGCAATACCTAGTAATCATTGTCAAGTAGTCAAATACTAGCACAGTGTTATGTTATTATATAACTGCCCTAACACCATGGTTGCAGCCAGGGGGCTCTTGCGCTATGGTCCCCAAAGTATATCGTATCCATAATTGATAAAAAGGTCGTACTACGGTTGAGTGAACATGGTGACGTCATCTAAACGCAAAAAACATTATTATGTTTGTGTGATAGTGTGCTATACATATCACACAAAGCTTGTCCCAGCAAACTCGGTGCCTGAATATAAATTTTTTTAAACATACAATAAAAACAAAAACTTAACTTGACCCCTAAAAATGTGTTTAAAACCTGGCTACGGGCCTGAGTATGCAAAGTTTAAATCTTCATTTGAACACTTCCAGCTGTTTCAGTTTCACTGCATCTTTGCTTTTTATACGGTGGTATTGGCAAAATTGTGCTGGAAAATTTAGAAGGGAGGCCTTTCGAACGAACAAGACGTCCTTTGATAGCCACGTATATATCTTTCTCATGCAGAAAGTTATGAGTAGTCAAAACAACAAACTTCTGCAACACCATGGAAATGCCTCAACATGATTCTGTTTGGTTGCTAATGACATTCAAACTGTTGACTCTAAAATTTTGTTGACCCGACATTCCTTCTACTGTATCTGTGACATCTCCATCACTGGCATGCTTCTTACGTTTGATTATCCGCTGACTTTGAATTTCTATGTGCTAGTGCTACGACCGCAACCGAGTCGCTTTCCGATGCTTCTATGTGGACGAGTTCATGTCGGGGATTATTCAAGATTTTGTCCAAGCTCGTCCACAGAACAACAACTTTTGGTCTGGTGGAGGCCTATCAACGGCTACTGGTTGTCAAAAAGTAGAGAATAAAAAGTATCAGCAAACTTTGCTGAAACATGAACTCTCTCTCACTCCTTGCATGCATATGCAGTCTGGTAGATATACGTGGCCATGCGGGCGATTTGGAGCTTTTTCGGAAATCTTTTCGCGTTATCTTTCTTCGCAAAAAAGGCCTGTTTTTCTACTATGATAACCACTCGTCTGCAGTAAATACAGCTGATTATGGCACTGCTGGGATTTCCTGTACTCATACTTCAGATATGACAGCCACGATACTAGACTGCGTGTGAGACGATGGATTTGCGCAGTACTTCTGTCAATGCAAACGTCATATCCAAACGGAAATTTGAAAAAGATACTTATTTGAAAAAATCATAAGTGACTAAGTAGTATACAATTAGTTTCAATTGCAACGTTTTTTCACTGACAGATTATTTTGGAAACCTTGGTAAGTTTACTCAATATATATTTCTGCTCAGTTAGAGCAATCTTTTTTTGATAAGCGGTGTTTTTGTCTTGTGGCATTTCTCTCTGTTTGCTGGCACATTTTTAGGTTTTACATGAAATCCTTTGTTTATAATGTACTTTTTTGACGCAGCTTGCAAAGAAGTTCAATTCAGATAGGAAAATTATTATAAAATATAAATTTTTGCCTTTAGGAGTGATTTCAATGCGTGCTGTTCATGTTCATGTGATTTCGATCAATCACGTATAAAAACTTTGCCTTCTTTGTAACTGTCCATAAGGTAAGACATCTTCATCCCTGGGGAGTTCATTCATTGACATTGTTCTGGGTATATAGCCAACTTTTTCATTGTTGTCCAGACGCGAAATGTCAGTCATGCTTTGCGACGCCCTTAGATGATACGGCATCATCGCATCTTGGCGTGGGTGCATCTCTATTTTATCGTCATAAAAAGGGTGCATGACGTAGGGTGGTGGAGCATGAAATCGAGGTTGGCCGTAGTCCGTTGTTTCTGATTCAGTCGTCAACTCGTCCTCGGCCCTTATACGTGAGTTTGCAAGCTCGATAATCTTTTTTCTTTTAAGATGAGCATGCTCTGGATGTCTCATAGATGAACGAACTGAGTCCATGGATCGAACTGATGACGTATCATCTTCGAAGCCTGATTCACTAAAATGTAAAATATATGCCTATGCAAACAACAGGACGCAATTGTTAAATTTTGTTTTGTCTTCTGACGACACTCAATTGGCAACACAAGCACACATTGACAAAAAAGCGCGTGGAGTTAAGATTTCGTTACAGAATTCAACCAAGCAATTATGCCACTTTTTAACTTTTAAATAATTTTGCCATCTGGTGGAAAACAAGTCATTATAAGGGTTCCCTGGTTTACAAACGATATATTTCAGTCAAATGCTACCAGACTTCCCTTTCTTGTGAGCGTCAGAAATATAAGGCAAAAGGAGTTTTGAAGAAGCGGAAGCTATTGAAGAGGCTGAAATACCTACACTCTGCTCAAATATTATAAATTGGGGGTGAAAGAAATGTGTTCTGACGAGTTGCCAGTACAAGTGTCTGCAGGAATTTTTACTTTTAAGAATAATATAAAGCCAGTTTGACTGCTATAAATCTTGTTTACTTCTTCTGTGTGAGTTTTTGCTTTCAACTAACTCTTCTGGTCATCAGCACTAGCTTGTAGTGTGCCAAGGTAATGTTGCATAAATTTGATGAATGCATTAGACTTTCTCAATAATTACAAAGTAATAAAAGTTTTGCTTATTAGCATGTTTCTAAATACACCTCAAAATGCTAAAGCTTTTATCAAAACCCACCAGCAAAAATGTGTGTTTAGGGCTGTGGGAATAGTTGTTTTATTTGTTCAAATGATGGAAAAGTTAATTGAAACTGCTTAGTGCAGCAGAAAATACGGTTTGGCAGACAAAGAAAATATGCCGTTGTTTGCATGTATTTCAGAAAAAAAGTTTTTGAGACAAGTTTTCAATTTTTTAATTGAAGCCAGCTATCAAGCAAAGAATGGAAATACCAGAGTCTTCTCACCTGTGATAATACGCATTCCATTGGTCGGTAGGGTAGTCTGGAACAACTTCACAACGATCCAACTCGTCAATGTTTTCGTCGTATATAAACTGCGCATTTGCTTCACGTCGACGTCGTTCCTCTTCTAGGGCGGTCAAGTACTCGTCTGATAAAGCAGAATACAAAAATTCTCAGGTCGATAAGCGCCAACGTGGACTCCTCATCATGCACAAATTTGATCCAGTGAAAACTCTGAGAAATATAGATGCTTTATAGCACTGTAATTGAAAATAACGCAGATGTGCTACGCTTGTCGTCGGAAAGCTATAAGTCAACATACGACATGAAACAAGCATGAAATTGTCGATTGAGTGTGGAATTGGCTAAAGCGGAACACTGTGTTTGTGAAATTTTGGATGAAATTCGAAACGTTTTCAATTTATTCTGTGTCCAAAGCATGCAGTGACGACTGATTCCACGGCAGAACATATCATCATCATCATGGCTTATCACGTCGTGCGCGACGATGAGCACGGTGGCGCTCACAATCCTCCAGGAATGATTGTTCGACCGTTTGTTATCCAGTTTCAGTGGGAGCCTTCCACTCTCGTTTGTTGCAAGCGAGTTTTTCTCATGAAGTATCTGTTATGCTAAATGCGTTTAGGTCACGTTTCACCACGTCCCGGAAACGCAGTTTTGGACGCCCAGTCGGTCGGGGTGTGTTGGGTAGTTCGCTATACAGAACTTGCTTTGGCAGGAGGGTGTCTTCCATCCGGCACACATGACCAGCCTATCGTAGACGTCAATGTCAGATGATGGTCATGAGGTCGTAGGAACCAGTCGCTTGCAGTGCAGAGGTGTTGGACACACGGTCCCACTAGGACAACCCCAAGATAGAGCGAAGACAACTCAGGTGAAAAGCGTCAAGACGGCGTTCTTGATGGTTCCGGTACGTTGTCCACGTTTCATAACCACAGAGGAGCACACTGACAACACAGGCCATGTACACCTGGATTTTAGCTCGGATGTAGAGGTTGCCATTAGACCAAACACGTGGACGAAGTTGACTAAACGTTGTCGCGGCCTTTTCTGTGCGAATGTCAAGCTCCGATTTCAGGGAGTTTGTGCTGTCGACTGTTGACCCCAGATAACAGAACTTTTCGACTGACTGCAACACAGTTCCGTTCATACTGATTTACGGGGAAGAGCTCGGTCGTTGAGATATGACCACGGTCTTACTCAGGCTGATAGTAGTATTAAATTCAGCGCAGGCACTAGCGAAGGAGCTGCAGAGGTTTTGAATGGTACATGTGGAGGTTGCCACAAAGGCAGCCTCGTCCGCATAGAGCAGTTCTCGAATGAACAGACGTCTCACTTCTGACTTCGCACGAAGACGTGAAAGATTAAACAATTTCCCGGAGATGCGACAATGCAATAATACTCCAGACGGTTGCGGAAATGCACATATGAGCAGGGCAGTGACGAAAATTGCAAAGAGGGTGGGAGCAGGATGCACCCCTGCTTGACACCGCGTTTGATTGGAAAACGGCCAGATCTCAAGCCATCGACCTGAACAGTAGCATGCATGTCACTATGGAGCTTCAGGATGATGCTGAGCAGTACGTTAGGGCAGCCAAAGCGCCTGAGGATCGCGAATAACCCAGACCGACCAACAAGGTCGAAAGCCTTGGTCAGGTTTATGAACGCCACGTATAGAGGACGCTGTTGCTCGATGCATTTTTCCTGAAGTTGTCTTATGTGAACACTGCGTCAATGGTTGAGCGCGATCAACGGAAACCACATCGACTCTCCGGCAGCACTTTGTCTGCGATGACTTGCAGTCGCGGAAGAAGCACGCGGGCCAAAACTTTCCCAGCAACACTAAGCAGCGAAATTCCTCGATATATGTTACAGCCGTGTCGACGTTTGTTCTTGTACAGAGTCATAATGTTGGCGTCCTTGAAGTCCTGCGGAAGTCAAAGAATCCCGCAAGAAATGCACATTTTACACTTTCTTCATTGAATACTCTTGCCTTAGCATCAAGAAGCTGCATAAATTTGGACTTGAATGACTGAATGAACTTGTTGACATTGCTCCTGTAGTTCAACTCCTTAATTAAATTTCAGAACGCAATGTATTGTAACTTTTTCTCCGGATCATGTAACCGAATCCTTTAATTATATCGTTCAATAACTTCCTCCATGTGCACTGTGTATTTTGAGGCGGTATCTCAAAGCAGCAAGCTCCTAGTTATAGTTGACTATTCTTATGGCGTTCCAGTTTCGAGTATACTTTGTACAATGGGGGCGGAATCTAGCCTACTTCTACAATCTCAACACGGATGCGAGAAACCAGGACGCTCTTCTTTGGATAGGTCTCTCTGTTTCCAACGCATTAGAAAATAATTATATGGGATTTCATTTGCGTAAGAAGCGAAGACAGAGGTGTTCTCAAATCTCCTCAGGGTTCGGATTGATTGCGCGTTTGTGATGAAAACGTATGCATTTCCGTTTTTGCAATTTGCAGGTGAAGCAAAGACCAATTGCAATTTGCAGGTGAAGGAAGTCATGTTTTGGGATGCGCAAAGTATTTCTTAAATTCAGCGAAGCATTTTTTAAATTCAACGAAATTACAACGGTTCCTGTTGGCACTTCATTCTCATTAACTTGACTTGCCACCACTGTTCCCTCTAAGAAAATTCTACGCTGAGCAATTGTTAGCTTTGTTGCGCACTAAGCGCATGCAATTGCGCAATCATGTAGACATCACAACGAGTGAAGAATTCCAAGCGTTAAAAGGGCTATGCGAAACATATATACAGTATAAAATTTGGATTGTTGGAAGTGTGCGAGAACGAGATTTCACTGCGCAAATTATGTGGTGGCACTGCGCAATTGCGCAGTTGTGCACCTTGGAAGGAACACTGCTTGCCACCAATAACTGTAGAGGACTATGTCGATTTTAATACTTTCAGTTTGTTGGCAATCTTACACTAATGAATATATGCAACAATATTCAACGTTTGCTTCTTTGGCTGATTCGTGGAGAGTAATCCACTGACATATTTGTATCACTTATTTAAAATAAAACCTGAAGTTATCTCTTTCACCCTTTATGATTCAACCGCTGTTTCATAATGAACGACTGGGCTCAAAGTAGTGCAACACCCGTGTATGATAACCCACCGGCGCACTGACTTGTAACCAAGTATATTCATTGTATTAGAAAGCACAGGCCCAGTATGGAGTTAAACTACACGTCAAAGTACTGATATTTTGCCATCAGCTCAACCTTATTGCAAAGTGATTAATTTGATCACCAACATTGTTTCATCGCAAAACTATGATAATGTAGCCAGCATCAGCACAATTGTATAAATACATTTTTTCACCCGCTTTTCCGCTGAGGAGGGTCGCGGAGTTTGTGGATTTTGGAGTTACAGTACTTGCCTTCAAATATTACGCTTCGTCGTCTTCGATCTAGAACCACTTCTGGTTCGTAAGGAAGAGGATTTCCTGGCAAAGAGAACTTTTCGTCATAATAACTTCCTTGTTGGTTTGTATTTTGGACATTTTCGTCCTGTTTGAAATGGGTCTCCTTCCCTCTCCACCTTTGTATCTTCTCATAAATCGATCTGCATAATAAATGCATCGGATGCATAGAAACGGTATGTACGGAAGAACTTCATACACCGAATAATGCTCTGTCACAAGCGATAGCAGTCGTTGCAAAAGCTGTTTTAGAATAACGTCTGGTTTTTCAAAAAGGTTTGTGTTTTGATCAACTTTGCAGGCTGCATCAGCTAGGCAAAATGCATCTGCCTGAAATTCATCGACATAAAGCATGTAATTCCGACTGATTAACACACAAAAACATGATCAGACATGGTTATTCAAAATTTGGTGTTGACTTTGTGAAAGATATGCTAAAAGAAGCTAGATAGTTCTCACAAAAGGCAGCTGCAAACATAGAGTAGCTTGGTTTTATTTAGTAGACATGTGGCAAGACTTAATTTTCTTCAGACATCGTTTAAAGTTGTGTTTTTGTCATTTATTCTCAAAGTACCTGTTTAGCACAGCACGTTTAGTTTATAGCTGACTTCCTTATTCTTTATACCAGCAAGCATTTGCCAATATGACATACTTTCTAAACACGCACGCAAGTCCGATAACGATGATCAGAAGGCATCCGATGACAATCGCAGCGTATTCACCAGTCGACAGACCGTTAGTGGGTTTGGAATCTGTAATAGACATTTGTTAGCAAATGCCAGGCTCAAACATTAATGAAATAAAATAAACAACAACGACGTGTGAGCATGCTTGAAGTAAAATCATTTCTGTTGCAGGAAGAGTATAATTTCTGTAAACCATTATTAGACAACTGTAAAGCTTGTCACAAACGCTTCTAAACCAATTGGCGATAGGATTGCATTCCGGGTATTTTTGAGATAATGCTCCCTGTTAAAAATTCGTGCTAAACTGATCTTCTGAAATCGAACTACCGCAACGACTACTGTGTTCAACAAAAAAGAACTTCTGAAGCTTCATTTTCCGCCACAGCGCCCGGTTCCCATGCTTTGTTTCTGAGGCAAACTGCATTGCTGGCTGATGCTGGTAAATGTTGAAAGAATATAGAATTTTTAAAAGATAATAAGTGGAAGATCCATCGTCATTTTCACACCTGTTTGAACTCTGGGTGGTTGAAAATTCTGACCGTATATGTTCTGTCCAATATTTCCTCGAGATCTCGTGTTCCGATTCGGTGTAGGCAGTTTTTCTGTTGTAGCAGGAATTGGCGCTTGTCTGCGACGCGTGGTGAACCTGCACGCGGTTTACAATTGTTTTTCATTAAACAAACTGTTGTCTTGCTGTTTGCGTTTCTAAAGAAAAGAAAACTATTTTATAAATGTTGTTGAAACTTGCAGAAAAGGAACGTTTATCCGCAACACTCACCTGATACGAGCAGGTGGCCTGGTGGTTGTGGTAACTGGGCCGTGATAACGTAAACTGCGACCTAAAACAGAACCCAGAGTTTAGGTCTCCTCAAAAAATATTTTAATAACTGATGTCATTCTGTTGAATCAAAACAGACTTGTGCAACAACGTTGTAACAGCCCTTTTTCAACTTCTCTTAAATTTCTATGTACAGTTCTTGCCGCCAAAATGCGTTGAGTTATTGGATACCGCTGCTGTTTGCAGATTGAGTGCTCTTACATCTGCTGAAGTGTACTAAATGACTTCAAAAGATGTATAACATAGTCAAATGGAGAAATCCCAGAGCTGCACATTTGGCATTAACACACAAATTGATTATAAAACATACGTCTCATTCCAGGAAGAACAGATCGCGGTTCCATTCTCACTGACGCCATGAATCCTTTGTGTTTTACAACGGAGTGATCTGCTTGAATATCAACCCGAAGTTGATTCCCTGAAAATGTACGAATGGTGAACATCAAATACGATGAAAGAATAAATGCAGGCTGTTATGGTCATTCGAAATTTAAAGCTTAATTGACCCATTCCCTTGTATAAAATACTTCTTGACTCAAGAGATTTAGCAAACACAAATATTGTAATTGAAAGCCAGGGTCAAGCATCTTGGATAGAAAAATCTGCAAACTATTTCGATAGTGCTTTTTGTGTTGCATGGTATACTTTAGAACAGCTGGCGAGAGATTGTCATTGTTTTTGTCTGTTGAGATTGAGTAAAGCGCACCTGTGCCTTGCGCTATATGCTTTGAAATAGTATATTTTTATCTCAAGTCAACAGAAATAAAACGTTATTTCTTGCAAATAATTTACTGTTCACATATCTTCAACACAACAAGGACAACCATCAGAAATCGCAAGACGATATATTTTTATCCATACTCACCCAATGTGACGTAGTCTCCTGGAATTTTGTTGCCACAGAATCTTCCTTGAGATTTTTTTGCCTCAGTGTCAATGACGTCAACAAACTGGGAAGCACAACGACCAGCGTTTCCCGCTTGAAGATCGAAGTCGTGAAAAGAAATTCGCAGCCGATATCCTGAAGCTCCGTAGAAACTTTTGACAAAAATTCACTCAATTTTTTGTTCTGTTTCACAAAGCAGAGTAATGATCTGTTTAACGTCACGGAATTTATTTCGATTAAGAGGTTTACAAGTTAAAGAATTGCAAGCAGAATATAAATTTCAAGCAAACGGTCAAACGCTGAACGACTTCGGCTGTTTCGATTCAGTGTCCATCCAAAATGCGATTGAAAGCACGTTGGCACTCTTTTATCTAACAGCGTGTTTGTAAAATGTGATTTTTGCTTACTTCCATGTGCACTGAAGCTGTCCTCCGATTGCTTCAGGATAGCCAGGATTATTTATTGTAGCCCAGTTACTGGATACCTCAATGCTATTGACGCAGTGAACCCCTGTAAAATGTGTTTCTTCCATCAACACAATTCAACCTTTCGCCCAAATACAAATTGCTTTTGCAGAACTGCATTGATGATCAGGAACAGTGCGAGACAGCTGGATAAACAATAGTATTAACCCACAGGCTGATATTGAGCTGGATTCACTCACTCTTCGTGAAGCAAACACACACGAGAGTGAGATTTCTTTCTCAAGCAAAATCGTAACTCAGAGAGCAATTCTACTTATTTCTCTACTTACATTTCGGTTCTTCAGGAGGTTTCTGGCCTCTACTGAGCCTTATTGGAGGGGTAATTAGGGTATTTAGATTCAACGCTGGTCTGTTTCGAGATCCCGTGCTGTGTGTAAAACATTGTGAGAATTAAGGAGGTGTAGCCTTAACAACTGACACCCTTTGGTTTCGACCTCTATTGGAATATATGAAATAAGTGAAAAGTAGCAACCCAAAAATAACTCGATGGCTATAGGATAAACCAGTGCCTTCCATGAGAAGCTAGAATTCATTACACAGTATATTCGTTTTAAAAAACATGACCTAGTTTTTTGCAATTTGACCGCATAGCTTAATCAAATAAAGCAAAGGCTGTTAATGTTAGGTGAAAATAGATTTCAAAGTTATCTTGGTGCTATACTTTATCGGTCTCCTGTTGACAGTAACTCTTCTCCTTGTTGGTCTCCACTTTCCGTCCGGACTCTTATCTGAAAAAATAAAACAGTACTTTGATAATCAGCATTCTTAGTGCTTTCTAATCCTTTGGATAAAACAACTCGAACTTACATGGCTTTGCAGGAACAAATCTGTTTCGCTGAGCAGTCGAAATTTCAGACAAAACGCATCCCAAGAGAAGGATTGCAGCGAATTCACTTTTCACCATTTTTCGCTATTCTAAGGAAATGAAAAGTCACCACATCTGCAAAAAATGATTCCAAGTTTACCAAGCTGCTTTGACGTTCTATCTAAGTTGCTTGTTTAAATCACTTCATATGCGCGACACAAGGGATCCTTTCTCTAAATATTCACTTATGCACAATTTGTGGCGTACATGTGTTTCGGTATTTTACGCTGTGTTCATCTGTTTGTTTTTTTTTAATATTAAATGAGTTATTCAAGTTCAGTTCATATTGCTTTTTACCGTCAGCTTATGACATTTTTATGCGTCAGCTTATGACATTTTTACTGCAATAGAAGCCCATGGCTTTCAGTGGTACAGGCCAATTTCACCATGCGCGGGCCATTCCCAGGAAAACTTTAAGAACCATTGTTTTTGCCTTCCTGGGGCAAAAAGGACCCGCAGGCCACGATTTGCCCATCTCTGGTGTACATTATTTAAATCACTCCAAAATATCTTGCTCCATCTATACAAACTTATCTTTATGAAAATGGTAATTTCGTTTACATGGTCGCTCAAAACGGTCCCTCACCAAACAAGAGTCCAATCGACTATGCAAAAATTACAAAATTTTGCATGCAAGTTTTTCTACAAGTTCACAATTTTTGTCTTCACTGCAGTTTGCAATAGAAGGACTGGTGATTTTCGAAAAGAGCGCATCGTAACGAAGCTGTCCTGATTATCAGGGCGGTATACCTCGGATAAGAAACAAAATTTCGTGATTGCTTTTTACCGGCAGAAAGGTGCCAAAATGAATTCCTTCGTTTGGCTTTTTCCTTTGGTGTAAATAAAGTGTTTTCGTGTTTTCAGCAGCAAAACAATCTTTACAATAAAATTTTGACTTCCACCTTGTTCAGTCTTTCATAATGGCACCGGTATTAAACCGCCTTCCATACTTTAATGCCTTGCTTTTTGCATGTCTTACAGCTTCAACAATATTAACAGCAACGCAAAATGCAATAATTTGAATCAAACTATGTCGGACGTTTCGAAAATGTTATTTCATTTATAATATTGTATTTTACATTCCTCTTTCTAATAGCCTGCCATTTTGCACGACTCCTGATTTTTGCACTGCTTAGAAAAATGTTTTTCAACATTACTAAAGAATATAGATTTTGCTAACATATGGAAATATAGACTCAATATCGATTTGAAATTTACTAGCATAATGCATGCTTCCACCAAGTTTCGTTAACTGACGCATTTCAAAATTTTTTTAATTGTACTTTCTTAGAAAAGCAGAGAAACGTACTTTCAAACCTCGCTCATACACAGTTTATAGCATATGGGTAATTGATTTTGACATTTGCTAAAACCAAGCACTATTGTCACCATAATCAAAACCTCAATAAAAAGTAATAAGTTTCTAAATATTCTGTATTCGGCCATTACTCATTTACACTATTTCTACTAAAACTTAAGGTTATGGCAAATATTTAGGAAGTATATTACTTTTTGAAGGTTAGCTGTAGGTTTTAGGTTACCAAAGGAGCAAGGAATTACCCCAGAAAACCGTTCAGTAATTATTGAAAAACAATCGAATATAATTTTTTATCTCTGCCTGGTTCCCATCGATTTAGTGATCAAGGCAAAACACAAAGAAAGCCCATTTTAATCTCCACCTATAATGTTGCCCTCAAACTATAAAAGTTCATGTTCCCGTTCGTATTCCACGTTTCACAAATATATTTTTTCATTATCTTTCTCAAAGAAGCTTTCCCATACTATGTTAGCTACTATCATTTCAAACTACAAAACACTTTTCCAGCAGACTTGCAAAGCATGGATGGAAGGAAACTACCAAGCAATAATGGTGTGTCATTTTACTGGCTCTTCAGGTTTATAGTTGCGATAAGATAAAGCAGCATTTGCACACACACCAAACAAAAAACTGTGAGTCACAGGCATAATGCCTTTATTTAAACTAGGTAGCATTATTCAAAGACTGAATGATTCCGATTTCATTTGAAGAATTTCTCGAACTGATACAAATTTTCATTAACTGAATTAAGTTGACATAAGTCGTTGCCATGACACGTTCCTAGCGGACTAACTGACATTATTACAAAAATGTGGGGTGGATTTTTGTTACTAGGCTGCGCATTAACGAAAGTAAAGTCTATAAAGATTGTGGCTGGTCATGATTCCTGATAACTGAGCAATCTATTGGACTGCTTTTAAATAGTACCTGATTAAGAATTGAAGATTCCATGACAACTATTTGACTATGAATTTGTGTGTAATATCTGGCACCCACTGATGTAATGGTAAAGAAAAATGAAAAGAAAGCCAAGTACAAAAACTTTCCGAATAGGACGTCTTTTTCAAACGATGACTGAAACAGTTCAGCATTTCTTTGGACACTGGACAATTTTAAACTCCTTCTAACCCGGAGAATACTTTAGTGCTACAAAATAAAATCTTCTAAACAGTTACATTGTTGCAAGCTTTGAAAGAAGGCATTTTTGGTAGATCTTTTTTTAAATATTTTTACAAGATATTTTTGATGAGCTGAAATACCTAAGAGCCTTGCCATTTGTACAATTATTTAAACAAGAACACAATTACAGGAAGTGGTGGGCTTCACTGTAACTCTTTTCAGATAAACTTGCAGTTTAAAAACAACATCTCGCGTTTACAAAGACAACAGCAATCTGCTCTCGTTTCGTTTTTTCTATCAGTTACATATTTTAACCTATGGCTTGATTCTTATTGTCCTGGTCGATTACTTACATGCTAATATTTTATTAATTTCGTACATGCAGCTCTTTTTCTGCTCAGGCACATTTTCCCTATAGTTAGCGCCAACAGTAATAGTGCTGTTGAACTACGTTGATAAATCTAGCTTAAACTTACAGCAAAACACTTTAAGATAAGTTATTACAAAGAAGCTGACTGGCAAGTTTTGCTCACAGCAATTCGAAGGCCATCTCTTCACCACTTGCCCCGAGGCGGTTAAATGCGCCTCCAGAACACTTCACAACAGCAGTCGTCAGACGCTCGACATAAACGTGATTTAGCCAACACAAACGTGATGCCATTTCAAAAGCGTTCTAAGGAGGAAATATGAACGTTTTCAAGTCACACAGCAGCACCATAAAATAATTTCTAGATAAATTACCTAATGAATTTTTTAATTTGTTTCCAAACCAAATATTTGCTTTATGACAAGCAAATGTCTTAAATTCATGTTTTTCGGAAAGAACTGTAGAAAAGGTTGTAGCCAAAAACAGTACAATTCTTGCAATAATAATTTTTTCTTTTCTTATGGATGAAACCTGAAGCAAATTTCAAAAATTAAATTTTTAGCTAAATACCTCAGCAGTAATACAACGTATCTTCGCTTCATGTACATACTTGCTTTCCTCTAGATGGTGATATTGAAAAATGGCTTCATTGTTGGTTTAAGTGAAGTTCGTATGTTTCAAAGGCACTTCGTATATTAAATTACTCCGTATTTATTTTAAGTTCTGCAACTGCAGTATTTTTGAAGCAAATAGTGATCGAATCATCATTTTGTGCCTACTGTCTGAACATTTTCATAAATGAAAATTTGTGACTCACAAAGAAGGTATGCTTCTCATTTACAACAGCTAATCGCACCCTTGATGCAAACATCAACACCGGTAAGTTTCTTCGCTTTGGCATGGCATTGAAGAAATGTTAGAAGTGAAAGCACAAATATCAAACGATTGTCAACTAAAGTTTTAAAAACTGGAATGACTCACTGAGCCACGCAACTGCACGATGTAAATTATCCCTCGTTCTAAACACCAGACTTATTACTGTGTTCGTCGCAATGTTTCACTGCTTGCTCACTTTCTAGATGCTTATCCAAATTAAGCCAAACGATCTCCTAGATTCTTCGTCATCCCCCAAAACATAGAAACTGCACTAATTCTACATGACCTGCCGTGCTACGTCATTATAGAAATAACACCGATAGAACATAACTGTTTCAGCAGAAAAATAACAATAATATGTAACATGTTCCTCATTGAAAACAAAGCATCGTTGAAAATCACAGTTATTTTTTGTTGCAATAGAAAGTTGAAGCAGAAAACTGAACTGATAAGAGCACCGTTAATTCCGGTGCTAGTTTGCTTTACTGTTTATCTGAAGTATGAAAGAATCAACGCATCAACTCACGTGTTGAAAACCATGCAATGACCTACATTTATCATACGAATAAAAATGCAAAAGTTCCGTTAAATTTCAAATGCTTCATCAGATCTTAAAAGTGATAAAGTTACCTACGTTAGTTGCAGTTATCTTTTAAATTACACCCTGTTGTGAACCGGGTCTGTAAAATCTATTCATTCTTAATGCAGTCTGCAACAAGCAATTTAGTAATCTTTATCACAGAATTGCTTGCCTAAAATAATGAAACCTTCTATGCACCAATATGTCGACGCTGAAGTAACAAAAGTCTGTTGTTACCAAAGCAAACAAGACAGTTCAATTTTGTAAAATAAATTCATTCCATGGTGCAATTACCTAAATTCATCGTTGGAAGACCCGTGTTCAATTTAGCACCAAACGAAAAGGCTGTACCACACTTTGTGAGGTGTTTGGATTCTCTATTTTTAAACCAACTCTTTGGCTGTAGTTTCCGTATTTTCCGCAGGCGTCTAATTTTATTAGCAGATCTGTTTTAGCGTATACTGATTGAAAAAATACGTACCGGTATATAAAAAATAACATTTTTGTCAGGCACAGTTCTACTTCAAAGACATAGTTACGTTATATAAAAAACACGGGTCTTCCAACGATGGTGACGTTATATAAAAAATAGAATAACACTTTTGTTAACCAGGTCAAATGTATTTCAGTACGAAAAAGGCATTTTACTTTTCGGAAAACGTCACATGTCATGATTTGATGTTGTCAACAACATCATATCAAAACAAGAGTTAAAAGTTCAGCGAAGATAAAATTTTGCTACGAAGCCGACATAAATGCAAACTTTCTCGAAACACAGCACATAATCTTACTGACATAGCAGAAACAACATGAGAACATAAGATTGTTAAATAACAGAAAGACATTCCAGTCGGCTTAGAATCATTAAACAGAATAAATGTGAAAACAGCAATTAAACATATTTAACTTGTCTCTCGTGAGTTGCACATGTGAATTTGTCGTGAAAAACAAGATTAGAAATGCGTCCATTGTACTGTTTAATCAGAAATTACCTTCATTCGTTTTCTTAGTTTCAAATCAACTGGAGAGTGCCTACAACAATCGAATAATTGAAACTAGTTTACTAAGGTGACGTTTCATTATTCAGGTCAAGATTTCCCTGTGCTGTCGCTGAAACATCCATCTTAATAACTGGGCCTTATTTATTAACTTGTAACTAAACGAGTTGACGTGGATCATTATAGAAACGTCTAGAACCTCATTGTTTGTCTGTGAACAATCAACGATTGCGTTAGACACTTTTCAAATAAGCACTTGAACGCGCCATACAACATTGAACTTTTTGTTTAATTTATTCTTACATTTCATGTCTACGAAAAAAGAGTATTTGGTAATCACTGCTGGTCAATGAAGTTAAAAAAATTATTTCAGCTGTTTTTCATTTGTATAGCAGAAAGTAATTGGATCAGCCAGAGCTTAACATGTTTGCACAGCTTCCTTTGCATGCCTACTTACTATCTTAATTTTATATCGCACAGAGCCTTAGCCTCTCAAACACATCGATAAAATCCAGAAATAAATGGAAATATTCCTTTTTGTTGAAGAGAAACAGCATGCAGCCGCAACCGTTCTAATGAAAAGCTGTTACGTGTTGCAAAACTTTCGAAACAAATGTTTTCCGTTAGTTGCATCTTCAGCAACAACCGATCCTGCTGCGTGTAACCGGATCAAAGTTATCAGCTCTCTCAATCATCTGCGCAACTCAAAGTCTTTGTAGTCTCAATGAAGTACGGCATTTTCTTAATACCAATCGTGCAGATAGTATTTTCCTCTTGATCTCACCATGGTTTCTGTTTGGCATTTCCTGCATCTACTCCTGCGGAAAAAGTAATGGAGTCAAACGATTAAGATTATTTCCAAAAAGATTTTTCAGAGAGACAGTTTAATGCTGTTTAAGCTGACACCCACCAACTGATACTACAAAACGGATCTATGAATCCACAAATTGATTCATTATTTCATCTTTAAACAAACTGATCAAACAACAAACAACAACAATCACTCATTCGATCAAAGCATCTAGCCTCTAGCTTCAGATTATGGACGACCGCAGTTAAATGAAATATAAATTTTCTGAAGAAAAATTACATTTGTTGATACTCTTTGAAGTGACCAGTTAAATGAATTTAAGGAAGTATTATACTGATTATGCTGTTCTTTTTAAGAAAGCGTTGGTTGTATCTGTAAAACAACAAAAAATGGTAATAGCATGCCTAGTAGCAGGTGTCTTGAATCACTGATATCACTGATATACGCAAGTGGATCCTCAAAACCACAATCAAGTTTACAACAAGCAGAGATTACAAAAAAATTTATTTAAGTATGAGCCAGGCAATCATTTGATAACCAGGCAATCAAATTATTGCCTAGTTAAAATTGGCCGTCTTTTGGGCTTGCTTAAAAGTTACATTAGGGAAAGGCAGAAGCAGCCACTCTTGTCACAATTTTTATAGATTTTGACTCTTTGCTTCAGGACCTTTCGACAAAACTGACAGCAATGTGGGATGTGACAAAACAGCCGATAGCATAATTGCAGCGACTGGTTGGTGATTGTGGCCACCAGCACGCAGTTGTCGTAAGGCAGAAATTTTGCTTTCCAATTGCAGCAGTTTGCAAAAATTAACAGGTTTAGAAGAAATTACCAGTCATATGCGAGGACTACCATGATCCCCACTTGCGAAGATAAGGATGCCATTCTTATAACGTCTCCCTCAAGATATTTTGACCTGAGCTGATTGCATTGACCGACAGCGCGTGAAATCATTTTGATATAACATGAGCTTTCAAACCTCATTATTGAATAACAGCCAACACGACAAGGTATTGAATAATTTATCACCAAAAGATCGTAAATAATCTGAAAAAACATCGTACCAACAACGGTTGTACACAGTGCTGAAAGTGCTTGCAACAGAAAAATGCAAACGAAGTAGTGACAAAAAACCTGTTCTAATGCTTTGCCATTTGTTTATTAACTTTAGTGTGCTGCTTGCTGAGTGTAGCCATATACAAATAGCAGTTGCAAAACTCACCATAACCTTTGGTTGCAAAAAAAGTGTTAACGCTGCGAGAAAGTTACGGCGGGGTGCATTTAGGAAAAGAACAGACCGCGTTTCGTTCCCGTTTCTGATATGCACATGAACAAACTCTAAATATCCTTTGCAGGGATTGTGCTGTTCTTTAACTATAGTTTCAAAACAGGATGTATTTTTCATTTTTTTAAATTAATTTAACAGTTTTGAATTCGTGTGTATTTGGCAACAAAAACTTGGTTTGTTGAAGTTAATTGCTAAATCAACACACTGAAAAGTATCAAACAGAAAGTCAGCCGGGAAGTAAAGGCTTTATCAAAAAATCTATTTTGTTGCTGTTGAAGTACATAATTGTTTTCTGGATTTATCTAGAACACTAAAAAAATACATTAGCCCTTTGAATGTTAGCACGTGTATGATCCTTTGATTGACAAACATATTGCAAAATAGACACCTATACAACTATCATAAAAAGTTTTACATGTGTTTTTTCCTTCAATATTGTTTCCAAAACATGTGATGGAACAAATAACGCGCAATTCCTTCATATGCATTCATTGACAACGAATATTAATTTTCATTGGATAAAGTAGCTAAAACTTTGCTTTGGCTTAAGCTGCTGCTAGACCAAACGTCAAGTGCCTTTGGGAGAATCAAATAGTTGCACGAAAACAGTTTACTTAAAGAAATGTCAAACTCAAAGTGAGTTTCGAAACCTTTTCATGTAAGCCGCAGGAGCATTGCAATATGGCAAAATTATTTTTTCTGAGATAAAAAATATATAGCACTAAAAACTGACTGCATTTCTTGCTAATTTTCAGGGTCGATCTGGTAAAGTATTTATAAACAGCTTTTGACATAAGTGAGAACGCTGAATTTTAATTCAAGTGATGTGAGCAAATGTTTGGTTGCTCCACTTATCGTCCAAGGGAAGGTACATTTGAGACTGGTCTTGTTATCAACAATATCAGCGACGTCACTTGAAATAGCAATTTAAATGTTTTATACTTTTCACCTTCATGCCATGGTGCTAGGCCCTCAGCATGCAATCATTCATTGGAAACTGAATGGTTCAAAACTGCGTAGTTGCATAAACCTCCTTTTGAGGTTCAGGGCTCAAATTAAAGTAAAAGACTTCATTTGTATTGCACAGCATTACCTTATCGCTGATTGTAGCAAATATACATTTTCCTGATGCAATATATGAATCTGCGTTTTTTACCCTATTTTTATTCTTTCGGTGCTAAAATCTCGAATTAAAACTCCTACGTCAGTAGCCTCGCAAAAAATCTGAGAACAAAGTCTGTGCAGTCTTGAAAGGTGATTTTCAGGGAATGTTCTCACTGATCAAAAGTAGAAAACAAATTCTCCCACATCGCATCATCAACATAGCTACATCAGTGTATAGATGTTGAAATGGATTCCTTTTATACATACAGTGTGCTTGAAACAACTCGAAAATTGATCATTGTGGTAACGAAGGTAAACACCACATTTCTAAACACGTATATTATATCGTCTAACTTCTATCGTTCTCGTAATAACTTTCTATATTGTGCAGTAAGATTTCATGTAATCAAATACATCATTTAGTCAAGATATTCGGGCATAAAACCGCATTGCAAAGAATGAACTGAGTCAACCTTTTGTTTCCACTTACCAGCGCAATTTTAAATTCTGCACTAACTCGATTTTTGAACTCCATTTTTCTGAAAATGTTTGTTCTATAAAGGCATGTCTGGCTCCAAGTACCTTACCAGACCCACCTCCAGCATGGGTAATTTGTATGTTTGACTAACTTTTAGGCCTATAGAAATCGTTATATCGCGGGCCTCACGTGGGCGCAAGTTACGTTGGAAGCAATCGGCGCAACCGGCTTAAGACCAGCCCTGTCAACCAGAGTACGTGACGTATTGCAGTGAGAAGCTCTTCTTTTCATTTCGTTATATAACGTATCTACATCAGCGAGTGGATACAAGTTTAGAGGAATTGGGTTGCTGTAAAATTTCATGTATCGCCTTGCACTTACTCCGATCCAGGTGCATAAGGTTCCTTATAAGGTAACAGCATCTTTTTACAGTAAAGGGAACCTTGCTTCAAATGGTAACTAAATACCTTTGACAAATAGCGTTACCTCCGGCATCGCATTGAATCGTTGTAAAGCACGATAGGGAAAAAATACCTTAAAACAACTGATTTTATATCGTTCCAAATGAGATTTGTTACAAACAGATTTTTATTGCACCAGTACGGCAATTGCATTTTTCTGGATCAAACGCTTGGTTGACTAGGTCGCTCAGATGGTGTTATTTGGTGCATATGGCTTAAGTTAATTACAGGCAAGTCGGGGAGCTACCGTGATTGGGTTTTTCTTCACTATGTGGTGGAAATTGACCTCGTTGCTTAAGTTCGTTGAATTTTTATGTGTTCCTGATCGATTTGCCAACTCAATTAAAGATTGACTTTTGCTATTGAGAATGGAAGGAAATTTATTTTAAAATCGATTTCTCTAACTGGCGCAAGTCCCAATTTTCCACGTGAATGCGCATTCGAACAAAGCGAAGAACACCATCATACAGTTAGTTGCCGGTTTATCTGGAGAAAACGCCTTGAACAATTACAATTTCTTTGGTTTAGGGGCATAGGAAGTGCATATATCTTATTATTAGTATCTTACTTCACTGAGTGAAAGTATACGTTCATTCTATTGCATCATTTCTTTTTCCGACAGGAAACCAACTTGTATTGTTATCATGCTTTCTGGGATTATCATAGCCTATACATTTTTTCTATATTTGTAAATTAAGCATACTTGCAATTTGTATATACACACTTACATGCCTTAGTTTACAATTTTGCTCGCATTCTTAAGCCCACAGTTTAATTCCTTGCTACTCCACTAATTGCTATCCTTTGTATTATATGTCGATCATTTTATAGATTCTAATACGAATCACCTGGGAACCAAGGTTCCCTCAAATATTTTCTAACCAAATTTGCTTTACCACTACAAATTGTGAACAGAAAGATCTGTTTCCTTAATCGAAAACTGGCGTTTCGTTTTTGGGCTGACCACGTAAACTACCAAAGATTTTGGGCCAAGGGCGCAGATGAATAAAGTTAGTTGTTCTTGTAACGTACTATTCGAAGCCATTTTATTAAGAAGTGTATTTATCCTGCTGGCATTGCTCTAAAATAAGTTCATGTATGCGTTTATTTTATTATTTTCGTGCTTGTCTCAGACTCAAGGCCCATATCGCAGTGGTTGGTAATAAAACTCTAGAACAAACCGCATAACCATAAGACAGTAGGACGCAAGATGTCTAGGTGTTTCCTGGAACACGCAGACAATGACAAGGAGCAATTAACAACAAGCCTGATGCATGTACTTTATCAATTTACTCGTTATATGCTCAGACAAAAGAAAGTCTATCAAACATACGAGCGAGTTTCGAAAACCTGTTGTTGAAGTAAAGTGCTGAATTAATTGTACATAAACAACTACTTTTGCTCATTGTTATCAATTTAACTTGCCTGTGCACTTGGATTTTAAAATTTTCATGAAAATATTTTCATGTCATTGTGACATGTTGATTGTCAAAATTTGTGAGAACTGACTGCACAAATCATTTAAGAATTTTGAGCATTTAAAAAAAAAACATAATTTCTGCTTTTCCTTATTTCTAGGTCAGGATGGAGCGAATTAAAAAAAAAGATTTTTACAGATGCAGGTGCTCAGCATAGCGGTGTGGGTGGTTATACTTATACTCCAAAATACAAAAAAGAACTATACCTCTGTCTGCTTGCAGTTCATCGGCCAAGAACATCCTTTACTAACCAATACATCGAGACAGATGACATTGTTCTGAAATCTATTGCGATGTGATGTTTTTTATTTTACTTTTATACTTTCAATTGCAAGGTGATATATAGATTCGTTCCTTGAGCAAGTAGAAGCTTCAGACGTCTATTGCCGAATTGAGTTACTGAGTTAATTTTCGTAAACCCTTCTTTATCACAAAACCACCAGCCTTCACTATGCTCATTAGTCATTGCTCATTAGTGCGATCGGGATTTAACAAATAAACAACGCTTGTGTTGTTGCTTCTTGCCATCCACATTTTTTATCAATTTGAAATGAAGTTGTAATTTTATTAGGGGATCGGGGGCTAAACAGCTAAATACTAAAATCATGGCGACCTTTCCTGCGTCGAAAAATCGTTTTTATGAAGTTGGTATGACTTGGTCGTTAACCTGGGGTCCCATCAAATCGTACCCAATTGGTCCCCGCAGTTCCTAACACCGGTCTTGCAGATTGACAGTCCTTAAACTTTCAAAAATGTAAGCATGAATCTATCCGTCTTAAAATTTAAAAACTTGCACACTGCAGACAAACGTCCATTTTGATAGTTTGATGTGTTTTTGTGAGTGCTGGACATTAAACAAACCAGGAAACAAACATTTAAACAGTAGAAATGTTGCTGTTCATCAAATTTATCAAAGTTTAATGCATGGGGTGTAACGAATTATGAGAAACCATATGGTCAGAAACCACAAAGTCATTCTTGAAGCATTCGTAGATGGCATATACAAGATCTTATTCACAGGAAACTTAGAATTTTTGCAAAAATTACCATTGCAGGAAAAAGGGATAAACAAGAAAGAGGATAGGTCGTTAAGAAACGCATCTTCGCAACAACAAGATTTCAACAAACAGATTTGAAAAATTGAATATTTTCGTGAAAATCACGACAGAAAGAAGTTATCCTCGAAGTTTTTGCTGCATAAGCGGCCGTACGCATAGCCTACGAGTAGGCTACGCCTAAAGGTGGAAGATGCAAAATGAAGGTCAGTGTGAAAAAGAAGACAACAAAGCTGATACAAACCAGGAGTGTCAAATTAAAAACATAATTTTTGTGAAGTCTCTAAAGTTGCCGAAGACATTTTCGTTGTGTGTTACCTGAAATTTATAAAGTGAAATTTAAAATTGTGGCCGTTGTCTTTGCTATGGAAAGAAAAGCCGCAATAAATTTTCAGGCAGTACAAAAACATTCCTTTTAAGTCTGACATTTTGTGCGCAATAAGAACGGTTTTCGTCGTGTTTTCGAAGTAGAACTATACTCGGTGCAGCAAAATGTATACTGAAAGAGCTTCACTTTTAAATACATGCAAAAACAATTGTATAGAAAAAATATTTGAACCAATTTTAGCAAAGTTGTTGTTCAGCAGTTTGCTGCTGGTTGTTGTGTAAAATGCTCCTGAGTTCTTTGTGGCATTTTTCGCTTTACGTAAAAACCTCCGTTGGTTATCTGATTTCAGCGATAAAAATAGGATTTTCTTCTAATTTGCAAAACTTCCAAGTGCTACTGTTCTATACACACAACTTTGTGTTGTCAAACCTAAAGGTTTGAGCCAGGGGGAAGCTTAGCTGAAGGGAGCCCACTAGCCAACACTCAGAAAAAGGTTGCTAAATGATAGTGATTCCGGATGTGGATATCTATATTAGCTAAAAGATGAAAACACCCAAAAAATCTTAAAAAAACAACTTACTGAACAACAAAATACTAAATATCAAAATCTAAGCTACGTGGAGACCCAGTTTTTGTAATTAGCTTGCCAGGGGGAGGTTCCCCCTTGCCATCCGCTAGTCAGTTACGTCATTGATAATGTCACAACACTTTATCCGCGTCCCGTTTTAGGACGACTCGTCGCAAAAAGCGTAGCCCTTCAATCTTACATTCTTCACCCTGCTTATAGGCGAACGCAGAATGCGAAACGCAAATGTACGTCTTAAATTGTAATCGAAAATTGCTGAAGAAAGTACGGAAGTCATGTGTGTATTTTAATGATGTTCATAACGTCAATCGCGTGATGACTAACCTTATTCTCATTACGATGGCCGCTGCGAAAATGATTCCGAGAACAACGAGCACAGCAGTGAGGGCTGGTGTTACAACACGAAGGTCTCGAATGCCTGGAGATAAGCATAAATCCAGGTGAATATAGCACAGGCGCTAGACATGTCTACGCATATGTTAAGTTTTCCTGTTAACTGTGGTTAGCAACCGCAAACAACAACCTCCTAAAAATTAAAAAAAAAACACTTCAACATTTTTGAAGCGTTTGACGACACATTGCATGCATTTTGTTAATTTAAGAGCGCAATCGGGATTATGCGCAATGATACATGGCAATGTTCTCCGAAAATGGGAAAGTTTATGCTTTCTGATTTTTTGAGTCAAAAACCTCAGAGATTCAAACTAAATCTATTTAAGGAAACAGCATATTTACTAAAATACATCTCACTCCATCGTAACTACTCCATTCACTTATTCCCTTAAATTTAGGTATATAGCCTTGCTAATCAACCACAATATGTGTCACAAAGGAAAAAGTGGTAGTTAGGATTGCCTGCAAGTTGCCACAGTAACTAGCTACATTAACTAACCACAGGCGCAGTTTTGCCCATCAAGAAAAGTGGTCTATTAATTCTGCTTATTCTACAAGCCAACAGCCACTGGTTACGCAATAAACTAAAAAGATAAAAAGAGTCAATTTGGCGGCACTACGATTTATTTAAATAATGATTTGGTGACAGGTTTAAATGCAGCATTGTGGACATTGCCTTGTTGCCAATGACAATTTTGTCAAATTGTTGAGTGTCTCATCTCCGAACCGTTATTATCGACAAATTGTTTGAGCGAATTGAGGATTCCATGCGTGATTGATTTCCTTTTAGCATCACTACAGTTATCTGAGTCTAAAATTTCAATTTTCCTGAGTCGTGACACAGAAAATCAATAATTCCATCAAAAAGGGTTTAAGAGTATTTGTGCTTTGGCAACAGAAGCATGAATGTTCAGGTTTGCAAAGTTAGTGGGGCAGTTAGTCCAGAGTTGTAAACGGGCCTCAGTTTGAAGCCCGAACTGGCCAGAGGCCGAAAGTGCAAGCCCGGACGTGGCCCGAGCCCGACATTTCCTTTTGAAGCCCGATTTAACTCGAAAGCCAGATTTTCCCAACGAGTCAAGATAAGCGCAGCTGCGGAGTATCAAAAACGTAGTGTACTGGTATAGCTGCAAGTGCAGGGCTTTATCACACCTTGACCAAAACATTGGCCTAAACTAGCACAAACTTAGCTTGTTAGTCAACGATAATGCTGCAGAATGTAATGATTCCCAAGAAAAAACGAAACTACCACGAAAATATACACGATGGCGTCACAGGCATAAAAGAAACTTTCTACTGTAGCATAGCGCTATAGGCATGAAAAGCCTGTTTGTAGGCCATCGTTTCTTGAAACAAGTCAAGAATCGAGGTAGTGATTGATCTCTTCGACGCAACGCCATCGCGTGATAATTTCCTCACCGCTGTCAAAAGCAGCGTGAGACTAATCCCAGCAGAAAATAAAATAACGCAGCTGTGTTTGCAAAAAGAAATAGCTGAGGAAAAATCACAATCACTTTACTCACAGAAGTAACCATAGTGAGCACAACAAACGTCACGAAAGAAAAAAATCGAAAAAAATCGTTACTCCGAATGTTACAAAATGTTTTGTATGCAGACCCGAAATCGGACCGAAACATTTTGACAAACTTAAGCCCGAACCCGGCCCGAGCCCGGCCCGAGCCCGGCCCGCG
>Ga0210059_1002359_pt1 | contig 29543 bp, 19 predicted proteins | sample Ectturendosymbi2_FD_188042 | JGI IMG/M metagenome (GOLD analysis project Ga0210059, IMG submission 188042) | Ecteinascidia turbinata endosymbiont from Florida, USA - Sample 2 (SPAdes) (version 2) | ecosystem: Host-associated > Tunicates > Ascidians > Unclassified | place: Key West, Florida...
AAAGCGAAGTCTAGAGGTACGCGAATGTAGGCCATTTCGGTCACGGGACATCACGGCCACGACATGTCTGTGCATTAACTGGTTACATTTGTTTATATAAATGATTATAATCATAATCAAGCGAAATGTCACGCTAGCTGGTGTTATACCAGCTCCCTTTTGAGGAGCCATGATTGCGATTCGTAATTGTAATTATGAGTTTGAAGTATTTGTGTTTAATTGCAAAATGTCGATAATGATTTAATTCGCTTGCTGATGATAATGAAAGTCATAAGTTGATGCTGATTAACTGTTGCATCTTGGATCATGTTTGCAGTTTTTTTTTTCCATAAAACCTTCCGCTGACTGAAGTAAGTTTGCATTAAAAAGTAAACATGCAAGATTTCTACAAGATTAAAGTTGTGACAATGGAAACGTTTTCGAAACTGAATCTGTACACTCTGGTATGATTTTGTTGCAAAATAGGTCTCCAGGGAGAATATCTTCTGCTGATTTGTCCAAGATATTTTTGGGGCAACTATAGCTGCAAACGATCATCCATAGATTCACCTATCACGTCCTGCAACAAAAAAGACATTCGTTAAAAAATGTGTTTTTTTATCAAACAAAATATGGGTACGCATCTTTTTGGGTCACCCTGTAGCTTGACCGAAATGTTTCGAGACCGTAACGACCAAGATCGAAAAGTCCCGTGACCCAAACAGCTCAGACCGAAAAGTCCTATTCAGGAAGTTTAGAGTGGAATGGCAAACACTTACCCATGTCAATGCCACTCTCTTCTCCGAAAGTAACATTGTATCGACGAAGCCCGTCCAATGACCGAAGTATCACGCCGTCCATGTCCAAGTAAATCCCCCCAATCTCCAACAACAATTCCAGTCTCGCAACGTCAGATTTGTGCTCAACCACGCCCTTGAAACATTAATTAAATACCAGTTCTCTACAACATCAATCACCAACGTCTTTGCATTGAAACCAGAGGTTCTCAACCTTTCTAGGATTTCGTACCATTTGGGCACCTCGTATCGCCAATGCGTATTACTTTTTCCAGAACAACTAATTTGATCGAATCATAGTTTATTCAGAAGAATAATGTACATTAAAATAACAATAAAAGACTACAACTAAAATCAATGGGATTTTTGTTTTTGTTTACGTTCCACCAATTGGTCGATGCGTGGCGTAAATTTGCTACCAGCGCATGGAAGACTCACTGTTACGGAACAATAAGAATAGCAGGCTATAGGAAAATTTATTTATTTGAACACAAAGCCCAATACGTAAACTAGAAAGCTGTGAATCCTGGTTTTTGTGAAAAAATTGAAGTTACTCGCGTGCCACCACTAGTGGTACGCGTACCACAGTTTGGGAGTCCCTGATTTAAACCCTGTCTCGCCACCGGTTCAACTATTATGACGAAACAATCGACAAGTGCATTTATGCAGTATTCACGTGGCACAAAAAACTAATCGCTATAAAAGTGCAATGAACAATGAATGGAAAATGGTGGACAGTTAATTCAAACTTCATCAATTTACCAGTTGCGTACAATTTGAAATAATTCAGGTAAAATCCCAAGTCAGCGCGTAAAACGGATGATGATGTTGTTGTTAGTAAATTATCTCGTCGACACTCGCCTCACGAGTGACCGTTCAAAACTGCGTATTATCGGTCGAAACAATTGTTCAGATGTGGCTACGTCTTTGTACAAACACCTCCTCTGTTGGTAAAATGACAACTCACGATAAGCCATCATCAGAAAACGTCAAACTAAGAACATAAACCATTATCAGAAAATGACTAGGAGAGTAAGAATTGCTACAGAGCGCACTTAAAGTTTTCAAACAACTGCATAGAGCTTCAGAACAAACGTTGTTTTCAACAAAAATGAAAATCAAAAGTCATCTAAAGCAGCTATGTCTAACCGAAAATTTTTACTGAGCCAAAAACTATGTCACTGCTTCAACCAGAGCCGCCGATTGCATGGCTTACTTTGATCTTAGCAAACTAAATTTCGTTCAAGCTAATGTGCTGAAAGTGTTCGAACCCTAACTGCAATTGTAACAACTGTTTGGCGCATTTAACCACTCTGTAGGTGTGCCAATGGAACAAAGGCAGAAATCAGAAAACTAGTAAAAAGTTTTGCACCAAGGTGTCAATGCACGTATCGAAATCTCCCAGCACGCGGTTCAGATGTGACAGAATTACACTGATCACTACCTGCATAAAAAAATCAAAGTTAGGAGTATCAATATCAAGACAGCTTGTCAGTACGTAGGCTACTCATACTACAGCGCAAACCTAAACTGGGGAGCACAAAACCTTCGACTTGGCCGCATGCTGCCGAGGGCCGCTGGTTGGACATGCTGATCTAGAATATGTAGAACTCACTATAGATTTTCCCCACACTTCATTGGTAGGTGAGCGTTTCACAACACGAAGCTTCTCTTTCGCAGTAGCTTTGAACGCGTCCCAGTATGGACCACTTGGAGTGCAGTCTGCGTGGAAGAGAATCACTCCTGGCTTTTGATATCTGAGTGCTCCAATCAATCTGCAAAAGACGAAACAGGGTTGTGGGGTTGGAAGTCTTTGGAAACAAATGTAATCGATTACGATTACTTGCCACCTGCTCGATTACGATTAGGAATAAACAAAATCACAATGTAACCGATTGCGATCACATTGAAAGTAATCACGATTACAATCGCGATTACATTTTTCTTGAAACATCTTCAAAACAAACACTTTCCGTATTCGCATGATTTGATGTAAGTAGGCCTATATGTTCAGACAACATACGATATTAATGAATGCAATAAACGAAATTACTAATCTGTAAGGATCAAGCACCGGAAAAAATTACAATAATTGTTTAATGAGACGTTAGTGCGGTCAGCAAACCAGTGGCATAACTAGAGGTTTAAGCTAGAGGATAACTTAGTTGAAAGAGGCCAACTGGCCTCTATAGGTGACTTGCAAGTTAACGATCAAAAAAAAACTTGAGAAATAATGGTGAATCCGGGTGTGGATGACTACACTAAACCCCAAATCAACGGAAAATCTCCGAAAAACGCAAAAACGTGACAATATATTGAGAACCAACAGAATACTAAAACCGAAATATAAGCCAAGTGGGGGCTTGGTTTTTACATTTAACTGACCAGGGGAGTCAAAATCGCCCCTCATCGCTCCCGCCTGTTACTCCTCTGCAACAAACACTTTAAATATTAATTAAGCAAAAATGATAAATGATTAAAATCTTTTGTTACAGCTGATAAACATCAAGGCTTCAAATCTTTAACAGTCAAACGACATCTATCAGGCTGAACATTCGTCCAGCAACGCTGGAAATTCGTTTGTTAATGATTTCAAAATTGCTGACTATTTCTTCGAACGGAGTGTTACGATCGCCTGCAAGCCAGCATATAGCATTGTGCAGCTTTTAATTTGAAATGAAACGAAGAGTGACGCCAATATAGCTGCGCATCTGTCTACCGGACCAAACGTCAATGGTCAACAAAACCTCACGGGTTTCGTTGAGTTTTTTTCAGCATTATCTGGTGGATCACGTATGAAATGCTAGGTATCAGTGCTGTGGAAAAGTACTTTTGGCTTGGATTAAAGTATCTTATTCCTCTGCAAAAAAATATTATGCTGTATATAAATTATTGTACGAATTATAATTATATACATAACCTATTCCAGGTTTACATTCATAAATTCACTCTGAATGCAGTATATATGAATAAAACCAACACCTCGCCTCGTAATGCCCCGCTATCCTGTTACCGAACTGTGAACCCGTTTTTAAGTAAAGCTCTTCTTTTTGTTGCTACGTCTCAATAGACTCGCTACGTTACTTCTGGCGGCCAACATGAAGGGTAGCTGCAACAAAGCGAGAATTCGCTACAAACGCTGTGCGTGCCGCTGGACTATCTAGATTTAACGCACACAGTCGGGGAAATAGCCTTCCCTGAAACATAACCACAACAAACGATGATAAAGGAGGAAACCCAGCCACCACAACCGCGGTTCAGCGCACAATGATGTAGGGTGAAGATATCCAAGTTTAATCGTGAAAGTAATCGTCGATTACGATTAAATTGGCAATGTAATCGATTACGATCAAATTTCATTTTTGGTCATTTCAATCGATTACGATTACTCAAAAAACTGTAATCGATAACGATTACCCCATGTCGGGTCGGCAGTCAGAAATTTTAGAATGGTAGGAGTTGGAGTCGGACATTTTACTTCCGACTCCGCAACCGTGGAATGAAGGCTGTCAGTGTTGCAAGAAACAGAATCGCAACCATTGAGCGCGGCAACCATTGGTCGCCGTCTATCAACGAACAATCCACTAAGTCAGCCACTGTTCATTGCGCCCGCCAGTGCACTTCAAAAAACTGCAGTTCGTCCTTGCACGTCCTCATCAGCGTATTGAAAAAGCGTCGAACGTCGATGAGATCGCAAAACGTGAAAACGACTTAAGCAGAAATTGCAGAAACCGGACTGACCTTAAAAATACATGTGAATAATGACTGAAAGAAGTTTTAGAGCCACTTAATTTCAGTTCTTCAAAGAGTTTGTTCCGAAACACCAGGAAAGCCTCTGGGGAAGTTTTGAGTGACGTAACAAAAAAGCGTCGATCGCAGCTGCTCTTTTTTAAAGTGACGAGTGGCCACCGTCAGCCATTACATCACTGCTATTTAACATTTGCCAGGTGCCACACATTGTTGCATGAGAATGACCGTCAGTTGTCACTGAGTAACTTTGACAGAGAACGAGTGGGAAGTTCAACTCTGATATTACAAGGTTGCAACCAGGGTTGCGAAGTCGGAGGTTTCTGTGTGGAGTCGGATTCCTAACAACACTAGGGGTGGGAGTCGGATTTTTTTGTCCGACACCGATTCCGTAATTTCAATTGCATCATTTTTACATCACACTCTTAAGTTGGGAATTCCAGTTGAAATGGTGCAATTTCTTATGAAACTTTTGTTGAAACAGAGAATTCTTGCTATGTACTACGACTTCCATTGCGTGTTAGTTGCTACAAAATTCGTGACAGTCAAACTTCATTCACTTTATGTTAAGGAGTCGGGAGTCGGAAATTTTGGAAAGGTCGGAGTCGGGAGTCGGATATTTTACCTCCGACTCCGCAATCCTGGTTATAACTTCCAAAAGATTCACTTTGTCGTTTGTAGCCGATGCATTGAGCACTTACGCCTGATAGTGGTCCACACGAACACGAAGACAACCAAAGTAAACAAAATGCACATTGTTTGGAACTTTGAAGTCGGATTTGTTCAGCTCAGTTATGACTTCAGGAATCTGAAAGTAAACGTTACATTTCTGAATTTCAATATTTCGACTGAAGTATAACCTAACGCATTTCTCATCGCCTTAGATCACTTCAGCAGAATAAAAACATTGGGCATTACAACAAACATCTATCACCCAAGACAAAACATACCAGTTGCTGTGATTCACCTGTGTAGTCTGCAACAACAAGCCTTAACCAAATATAATGCAAAGAACACTATAAAGACAAGCCTTACAATAGAACTTTTTACTTTACTACGAACATTTTGTCACCATGATATTTCTAAACAACAAAAACTTCTCTACACATCATTCTATACTAAAGATTGCTGCAACCTCTCCGGTGGTGTTGCGTTGATTATGTGATTCACCACGAACGGGATGTGCGCGAAGAATGAAAAATATATATCCGTGGCGCGAGCAAGCATAAGAAAGAGAGATTGCCACGCATGATCTCTATTGTTGCTTGCTGCCACGGTGCGAAGCTTTGCGCACATGCCGCTCGGGATTTCCGATCGCAACAAGATTAATCATAATTAGCCTAAGAGATCACCATGAACAGTTTCACATTACAATATATTTTTCCATGCGTTATACGTCACCATGATGACTTCCCATCACAAAAAACTAGTCACTACGAAGTGTTACCATAAAAAAATCCAACGACAAACAATTACATTAAATTCAACAGCATTGAGGTCTTGAGACGCATCAATTATGTGAATCTTGGTCTTAAATGCGGTAGGTCTTAATCTCACGACTTTGAATGCTCATCAATACACTTGGTAAAGGAAAAGCCATACACAGGTGTCCACCATCATCACACAGTATGACCTTCAAATCACTCTGAGCTTAAATTAAAGTGATACTTTGAAAATAGCAAATACCTTCATAGCCATCACTGAGGCAAATAAAAACATATGAAAATGGAAACTGGAACTACAAACCTTTAATGGATCATCATCTTTTAAATTTAATCTTTTCTTCTTGACTATTTGCAACTGGTTTTTAATTTCATTTTCGTTTACTTTTTCGTCAGGGTTATGCAGTAAGTTTCGTGGATTGGGTTGTCCATGGTACTGCAAAATAAATGACTTCCTATAATGTTCTGAAACGCAACATCTACTTTAATGTTCTTTTCAGGCTTCTGAAAGAAACACTAAGACGAGAGAGATAATGACAGGTTCTCTTGATCAAAAACTATGCATGACACTGACAGAACACTGCACTTTAAAAGAGTTTTCAAATGCTCGTTGAAAGCAAATTGACACCCAAGACGCAAGGAAGGTAGATGTACAGTAATTTTTTGCAAACAAATTCTACTTTGCTTCTGTGTGGATTAACCACCATCACTATCCAATGCACTGAGTGACAGGCACAGTTACCCAGAAATACACAGGTCAAAGGTTGTAAGTGTTGAGAGTTTCATAGCTTCAAAATCTTCACAAATAGAAAACCTGTCAATGTGGCACACAACTGGTGTTGATAACGAGCACTTCATATAGTTGAAGTTACTTTGACTACTGCTTACTGTTTCAAATGCTGATGAGGAAAAGAGAGAGAGTTTATTGGTGCAAACATTAAACAATTTTATGCAAATTAAAGCTAAGGCGCTGGGACACCGAAAAAAAACTGTCAAACAGGTTGTCTCGTCATTTAACATCGATTTTACAATTGTATGTATGTATGGATAAACAGCTCTCATTGCTGTATGGCTGACATTTGCTGAAGGTTCGACAAGCTAAGTACCATTTCAGCACCACGTTTGTAGGAACAAAAAGTGATTGTGATGTATTAAATCCACTGTGACCAAAAGCAGACATAACTTGGACATCTTTCTGTGTGTTTTGACAGTGAGATCAATACCACTGTATATTGTAAATAGTTAGTTGCACTAGCCCTACTAGCCAGGTTTGATTTGGTTTCAGGTAAAGCTCAATCAATAAGGCTTTTATGGGCCGATACCGATTTTTTTATTTTTCATTGCCAGTCACCGATGCCAGTATTTTGCAACCCTCAACCATAATTGAAAGACAGTACTTCAGTGCGATGAAGAAGCATATGGAATTCTGAGAAAACCTGGTTCACAAAGACAGTAAATCACCACAGCACGTAGGTTTCCCTGATTTGTTCACAGGCAACCATCTGCTCACTGCACAAAACCTTGAGAGGAAATGTTACATCATAGATCAGTTTATTGGGGCAATTGCGGAGTAGTCTGAATATTGCGCACTACTTGATACAGTCAGAGGGCTGCAGGCCATAAGGAACAGCAGTGGCGTAGCTACCCATTGGATCTTGTGGAAAATCCAGGGGTGGCACGTTGCTGGAGGGCGGCAAAATGTGATAACGTTTTAAACGAACAAAGACAGTCACATTAATTTATTCTCAGATAGACTCAGACTTAAACGACCTAAGTTAACACTGATCTAAGTGAAGCCAAAAAATCACACAAGTTATGCCTCTAACTAATTTGCAACTTTTTTAGATTGTGACTCACTATGTGGTATCTGTGACGGTATAATGATACTCATGCTGTTGAAGTCATAATAGATTGTCGGTTGTAACTTGTAAGCTATAGCATTGTTCAGTCAATTTAGCTTTTAGCTTTGGTAGTTAAGTTTAGATTAGTTTTCAGTTTATTTCACTTTCGCGAGGAGATAGGAAGGGACCGTGAGGTCATCGAGTCAACTGCCACCTTTACCATCTATCGGTGGTAGATAGACGGGATTCCTCCATCTTCATGTGGCAGATGAAGATGGAGGAAGCCCGTTAAGTGTCTTTTCCAAGGACACAACAAGCAGACTTGCCGGCTTTTCTTCACACTATCCCTTTCTTGCTGAGCGCCATGCAGGGAATCTGTGAATACCATTTTAGAAGTCTTTGGCATACCTCGAACCACAGAATTCGTGAAAGGTTTAAAGTTTCAGGTCTGAAATAGATCACTAAGCTTAACTCAGCAAATTTGCAATTGCGGTTGTTGTTTTTTTACTATTGTGCTGCAGATTCCAGAACAAGATTTAAGTTGCAAATTTTTTAGTTAATTTTTGCCTATGAAGAGAGTAAAAGAAAGTGGTGCTTTTTTTAGAAAGCAAAAGAAAGCTAGAGAAGAGGAACTAAAAAAGAATGAAAGAGCCATTTTGAAGTTCGTAAAAATTGCCTCTGTCAAAGAAACAGAAGAGGTTAGCAGCCACAGTAAATCGCTTCCTCAAGTTGAGACGGAAGAAGAAGTGTACCTTGAGCAAAGCAATAACGAAGTGATCATTGAAAGAAGTCAGCCTATGAATGAAACACTTTCAGATAAAGATAAAACAGATGATATCTATTATTCTCATAACGATGTGGCTACTTGGCCAGAAGTATTAACTCATAACATGAGAGTTGAGATGATCAAATTAGGGTCTATTATAGCAACCTGCTACAACCCAACAAACCACATCTAAGACTCCAGTAAAGCAAACGTAATGCAGCAGTGTACATAAAATATCTACTCGCAACCCCTCCTAAAAGTGGTTCACGACCGTCAGACGGTGGCAACACCAGGTTGGAAACCACTACTACACGAAGTATTAATCCTCTGCGTAAGTTCTATGCAGTGAAGTTCTCTTGTAGTCATGGTGAAAGAAAGTACAAAGCAACTGGAAAGGCGAGAAATACATCGTATGTACTTTTTCTAAGTGAGAAAAAAAAGAAGTTCGTATGTCCTATTAGGGGAAAGTCGGCACCTACTACCCACTTTTTATGTAACGAACGAGTGTGTTTTTCAACACGATACAATTTTGTTTGTTCAAAGTTCTGCAGTTCATGGCTTGAGGTTGTGGCATGTTCTCAAGGAAAATTGCGGTGCAAATGTCTGGAATCTTAAGAGTTGCATATATGCATGCCGTGTCATTGAATGCTTTTGCGTCGCAGGCAGCAATAAACGCAAGGATTGTGGGGCGCTTTACTGTAGCAAGGATTTATAAATTTTTATTGTGCGAACCTGGAGCGCGTTTGTGCTCTAAGTCTCGATCTTCATTATTGGCTTTGGGTACATTTATTGGCTTTTTACCATTTCCTCCAACTCGTAAGTCGTAACAGTGGTAAATGGAGCCTCACAAGTGGATTAGTCTGGGGCCCAAGGATGCCGGAACAGCGGTACGGCAGGGGAGCGGTAAAAGAGTTGAGGGCAATGGAAACTTACAAAAAAAACAAAAAAATTGTTAGAAATTATGCTTGCTTTTGTCAATCAACAATGTTGACCCCAAAAATTATAAAAGAAACCATAGAAAATTTGCTTCAATTCGATCTTGGTAATGATAAATCATGAAAGTACTTATGATACTGTTATGTAAGGGCACCTGTGCACCCGTTGCCACCCCTTTCAAAAGGCAAGGGGGGAAGTGCCCTCGTCATGCACTCCCGTTCCGGCGATTCTGCTGGGGCCTCGCATGAGATAAATTAATTCTTGTCGACAGCAAACCTAGAGCTTTCAAATGCACTTATTTGCAATTCTAGTTGGCATTTTAAATGCACTTATTTGCAATTCTAGTTGGCATTTTAAATGCACTTATTTGCAATTCTAGTTGGCATTATTTGCAATTCTAGTTGGCAACTATTACCAACACAATAGTTGGCATGCGGCTTGACTAACGGTCATATGAGATTCATAGAAACTCGTTGGAAGACTCTGGCGTTATCACCACCAAAGTTTAATAAAACTAAATTTTGTGAATAATAATTAAGACATAAATTTTTGACGAAGTTTAATCTAAATCAGGCGTTCTCAACCTTTTTCCCGTTAAGTATCCTCGAGTCATAAAGCAATCAACCCGAATAACCAGTAAGCTGACAAAATCTATGATGAGACAAAGTCTACGTGGTGTTTTCAATCGGCACGCATTTTCCTCTGGAATAGGATATTAAAAATAGCAATACATGAAAACTCAACTGCCATCCACGTACCCCTGGAAATCTTCCAGTGAACCCCTGAGGGTTCACGAACCCCAGGTTGAGAACCATTGATCTAAATGATCATATGCCGACCATTGACTCCATGCGTACCACAGTTTGTTGGAGGCCCCCTTGCAGGGCCGTCGCCAGGATGTCGCAGCAGGGGGACCCAAAATCACAAGGGAGGCACATTTTTAAATACAATGTTGGATGTATGCAGCAACCGCCACGAAAAAAGTCGCTTGCGACATGTAAACTTACTGACGCTCTAAAACAGAGGTTCCCAACCTGGGTTACATGTACACCAAGGGGTACATTTGCCTATCTGAAGGAGTGCACTTGAGGCTAGCAATACAAGAGAAATAATAATTACATCATATATATTTCGAAATATTTATGTCAAAATCATATGCTCATTGTTAAACAAATCTATGAATAACCATGATAAAATACCTTGTCATACGAGATTTTAGGGGCAGCCTACCTGTTCATTGTTCATTGTGGAAATGCTGAAGGGGTACATGGAAACCAAAAGGCTGGGAACCCCTGCTTTAGAAGTACAGTCAATAAAAAATTGTAGAAGCTTAGTGCGAGTACTCCGCGATGACTGCCCTTGTTCTTACGTTCGGCGCAAAAACGTTCAATGACAAGGAATTGCGTAAGGCATGCTTGGCTGGCGGGAACACTACTGTAATTTCGACAGGGGAGACAAACAAAAACGCCACACATGGCCTAAGTCAACTTTACATCTCTTTTTTCTTCGTTGTGTTCAACAGTAGCACCAAAAATATATAATTTTCTAAAAACCAAACACACTGCACATATAGCCTATGTAGCGGCCGTAAGGAGAAGGGCTGTAAAAATCTTGCACACACAAGCAAAACACGTCAAGTAAAACATCCTAAATGGTTGCAGCTGCTAGGATCACCATTCGATTGTTTGTTACTTTTCCAGACTGCAAAGAATCGAACGCAACGAAACCGTCGCGCGAAGAGATGAGGTTTAAATTTCCCTTAAGCTGTCATTATTGAAATACGTGTTAAGAAATAAAAAGCTACAAATATCGAATCACGTCCGGCTGAACAGAGCACAGTAAACAATTAAGGGTTTAGTCCTGCCCTTCATAACAAAATTATCAAGGATTTCATTAAAAGTTGTTTGCCAAGTTTGTCATTTTTAATGCACCAAATGCTTAGTGTTGGAAAACCTGTTCTAGAACATTGTGATCCAAAAATTCAGTTTTAATTATATTGAATCTTTAGAAAGACCTTTCTCCTGAGCAGTTTGTGACCATAAAACTAAGAAATAAGACTCCGCGTGGTTGGATAGACCGACCAAGAACCACTAATCTAAGGCATCAGACGTCAGACCCAAACGCTGCTCCTTCTCTTGCTGTTTGTTTACTCTTTGTCTCGTTGGGTATAGTTATGTGGTTGCCATTGGTCAAAGCGAATTTTGCTTATTATTTAAACTCATCAAATTTATTTTGATTTGCTTAGCATGGGAGCAGTACAAACTTGCGCAAATAGTGTACTCAGTGGCAATCTGATTTCTGAATGACTTAATAGAAAGCAAATCAAAAAAATTTTAAAGTTTTGAAAAGCAAATCAAAAATATTTTGAAGCTTTGATCAGGTGTGTTTCGAACCTTTCGCCTAATTCACACGTAACAATTGACACGATTCACCCTATAGCAAGCAGGATGCAGTCAAAGTGCTTTGAGTATGCGACACTACAGTCGGCATGCGGCTTTACCAACGGTCATATTGAGATTCATGAAAACTCATTGGAATATCCTGGCGTTATCGACACAAAATCCGATGAAATGAATAAAAATTAAAAACATAACTGGTTGATGAATGTTTATTTGTCCAACTGATCATACACAGTAATGGCAATCAACTCTATGCGTACCACACTTTGCTGGAGGGCCTCTTGGATCTTGAGGTCCTAGGCTTAAGCCTACACAGCCTATTGGTAAATCCGACCCTGAGTGTACACAACCTACGTGTGACTACTCAAAAACTAATTTGACAGTGCTCTGTGTTTCGTACAACTTTACTGTTCGTCATGAAACAAAAACAAGACGCGCTCTTGGTTTACCAAAAGCGAAAATTTTGTTTGCATAAAGCATTCCAAACCTTTATTTTGGCAATTCCGGCGACAAAAACAGTGGAATTTTGCGCTTTTGTTTATTTGAAAAACGAACGCAATGTCGCAAGCTAGAGTCATTCAACATGCTATAGGTAAATCTGGCCCTGATGACACGGCATGCATATACGCAACTCTTAAGATTCCAGACATTTGCACCGCAATTTTCCATGAGAACATGCAACAACCTCAAGCCACGAACTGCAGAACTTTGAACAAACAAAATTGTATCGTGTTGAATAACACGCTCGCTCGTTACATAAAAAAGTGGGTAGTAGGTGCCGATTTTCCCCTAAAAAAACATACGAGCTTCTTTTTTTCTCACTTAGAAAAAGTACATAAGATGTTTTTCTCACCTTTCCAGTTGCTTTGTACTTTCTTCCACCATGAATACATGAGAACTTCACTGCATAGAACTTACGCAGAGGACTAGTCGTGGTTTTCAACCTGGAGTTGCCACCGTCTGAGGGTCGTGAACCACTTTTAGGAGGGGTTGCAAGTAGATACTGTATTTTATGTACACAGCTGCATTGCATTTGCTTTGCTGGAGTCTTAGATGTGGTTTGTTGGGTTGTAGCGGGTTGCTATAATAGATCGCGGTACAAAAAAGGTTGAAAACCACAGGTCGAGTACATCTGCCATCTACTTTTCTGTTCAAATAAACTTTCGTTTTCAAAGGACTGTTGTAACATGCAAAAGTATCCCTTAGTGGAAACTTATCGTATGCAATAGTCAAGCATATGCTTTCTCTCCCTACTTTTTGTAAAAACAATGTGTACATCTTACCTAACCCTTACGCGAACAACACTTACTTGCATAACTTACATAGGAACATACATTTTAGATGCCTTATAATACACTTATAAACAAAGAGTATGAATATCACATGCATTTTCTGCTGCTGATTTTGCAGGCACTGCAAGGCCACCAACAGCGTACAGACGCACAGATTCTGTGTGCCATACAAACAGAACGATACATATTTCACTCACAGTGTGACCTTTAAACCTTTTTATGATTCTTATGCCTGCATGCCTTGCACACCTCAAACCTAGTATAGCCATTATACATTTACGTGCACAGTGCACTTTGGGTTTCTGCTCAGCGCTGCACTCCTGTTTGCACCGATAAGTGAGCCTACATCTCACTCTTACTGCTCAACGACGCGCTTCAGCGCAAAGATGCTCTTCACCACTCTCACCGCTCTTCACGACGTTAACCGCGTCGCACCGCTGCGCACAACCGCTTCCACCAATCACAGGGCGTCCTGATAAGAGTGCCGTACGGCTAGCCCCAGAAGCTAGCCATAAGGTGCCGTACGGCTAGACACTGTCTTTCCCCAAAGGCAGCTTGTCTAACCCTACGGCAGGGTTGCCAGGTACAACCATTTGGGTTATGTTTTATGTGACGTGTGTTGCTGTGATCCTATCCATGGAGTCATTCTATATTGATTCATTGAAAAACACAGTTTATTTTTGTAAACAAATTTCGTCATTTTAGCTAGACAATCGTGATGTGCAGGGACGTAACGAGGTTAGATGGCGCATGGAGCAAGAAACAAGTTTGGCGCCCCAATGTTCGAACTTGAGGTCTTTCGGAGTCAAATGTACTGTTTTGAAAAAAGTGCTGATGACACTGTTGTGACTTTTTGGCTCCACGCAGTGATTCGGTGTCCGGGCAATTGTGTCCCCTTGTCCTCCGCGTTACGTCTCTGGTGTTAATCAATAAAAATCGGATAATTTTCCGAAAATAAACAAATTTTCAAGTCCGAGCGTCATGAACTTTTATTCCATGAACATCTGCAATTTTCAAACAAAATACGGCATGGATCTTGCACAGACTGCCAACAAAGGTTACTGACGGCATTTCATGTTTCTTCGTGTAGTTTTTGTGTCATTTCTATGCCTGTTCCACACGTTTTTTCGGCATGGAGCTGTGTTTGTTTTGCTAACAATAAAACTTTTCCGACAATTAATAAGTTACTTTTTTAAGGTTAGGTAAGTTCAAGAATAATTTCTGATTTGTTTTGAAGGCCGCTTCTGCTCCGGAAATGTCCCAGTAAGCGTGGGTAATGGTGAGAATGGGATTTAGCCGAAATGTGTATGGTTGTTAAACCGTGTTTGTAGAAAAATTACCTGAGGAGTTGGGTTTTCACTGCTATGCAGTCAGTACACACCCGGATGAACTCGTCCTTGAGCCCCTCCCCCTGAAAAACATCCTGGATCCGCCTATGTTATTTGCTGCACAGTATTGAACGAGGTTTCTCAAATCCATATCCAATTCGACAATTTCATTTCAAAATCCAATCCGAATCCGATAAACTCGCAGTTTCAAAAAACTATATCCTGTTTAAATCCGAACTTCTCACAATCGTGTTCTGCTGAAGACAAAACAGTTCGACCAAAGGCAAAAAAAATTGATCAGTTAGTTTGCCATTGTGTTTTTTTTTTATTCTAATGTTCAGTAACTATTGGTTTCCTTATTGCGCGGTGGGTCTTTGACTTGTTTCTGTTTATTAGCTGAGTCATATAAAATATTATATCAATCAATCCAAAGCAGTGTTTGCCTCAGGAGGCAAAAAACACAATGTCAAAAATACCTTGGGAACTAACCCAAGTTAACTTATTCTCTATCTTCGACTCGTAGCACTTTATTAGTGGATATTTTGAAGACCTCAAGGCAGGCACTACTAGCTTCAAATGCGATTAAAAGCTCAGTTAAAAGGTGTACGACAGCAAATCGGACAAACATATTACCAGGTCCAAAATACAGCACAAGCGAATCATTAGCACTAGGCTACACATATAGATGTGTCAAGAAAAGGTATGGAATCAGGGACGCCGGAACGGGGCTGCATGACGTGGGCACAGGTTCCCTTACATAATAGCATCATATGTAATTTCAGGAACGCTGGAGAGTGGTGAAATGACAGGGTTATTGCCCCCTGCCTTTTCAAAAAGAAAAAAACAGGGGCCGAGATGCCTTTTCATAACAGAATCAAAGGTGATTTTATTGTTATCAAGATTGACTTAAAACAAATTTAGTGCAGCTATTCGCGCACCTATCAATTCAGAATGCTTTTTCAAAAAATTTTGCTGTTATTTTTAAGGTCAACGTTGTTGCTGCGCAAAAATAAGCATAATTAGTAACAATCCTTTTGCTTTTTACAAGATTGCGTCAACACGTTCACTGCCCCCCCCCCCTGCCCCATCGCTGTTATGGCGTCCTTGGCCACTAAGTACCTATTTACATTATGAAACGTGCATTACTGATTCTTGTAATGATTACTCTTGATAGAGTTCGATAGATAGTTTGCTTCATTGAAAGCGTAGTTAACATTAAAAAATTCATCAGGGCTCTTCTCAACGTTTGAGAGAGTTATGTCAAGCGGCTGGAATAGCCAGTCAAGGAAGCTGCGGCGAACTTGTCAATAGACTTGAAGAACTGGTCTTGTTCAAAGATGTGTACCCAAAAATGTTTCAGCGTACCAAGAAATGTGGCGGTAAGGTTTAATTTTAAAGTTGTATTGTATTTCCGCAACGTTTTCATTTAATATTCTCTTGTTGGTAGGAGGTGTATTGCATTTTCGATGCCCTCATGGTATTGCCATTTACTTGAAATACACACTTAGACAAAAGAGTGAACGTGATTATGTGGACGCCATCATGTCTTTTCAGAAGCAACCTAATGTAGTTGTTTCCGACATAGCTGATCAGGTATATTTGCTCGTTCATCGCTTTGTTGCTAGTAAATTGCTGGTAAAGAAACTCTGAATACTTTTTAAGTTGCCCACCATGGCGAACGGAGAAAAAGGGGAATGTTTTCCCCAAATAAGGAAATGCTGTACCAGTGGACTGAAGAAAACTTGCATCTTTACAAAGAAGGACTACTACAGGCTACCTCCATTAATGTGGATATGAATTCGCAGGAGTTCTACAGTCTAACTGATCGGTTCCATCATCGCTCTCAGAAATCACGACCACAAAAGGCGTTTCGAAGCGTTGAAAACTGCTTGAATTTAGCATCAACGCTTAACACCAGCGTTGCTGAGCAGTGCAATGCTACGATGATCAAGGACACGTTTGTTCATGGAATTATCTTCCCAGTAATATAATTATCTCATTAACGTGATTTGCCCTGATTTGGGTCTTCATTTTTTTCCATGGATCCTGTGAATTTCTTATTTATGACAAGGCTGAGCTTGGACCTGCAAAATGAAGAAGTGAATTTTAAAATTAGAAGACGTCTTGAAGAAAACTTTGGCCAAGTACCACCACTCTCACATTCGTCGCGTGCAGGTAACACTTGTACTTGTACTGCACTTGCATTTCAATTGGTATGCGTTTGAAGAAAATACTGCACGCAATGCAGTACGAGTTATGTATTATTATCTCCGCAAGGCAAATTCTTGTCATGCAATAGACTGTTTGAGTCGATCTTATCAACAACTTCCTGTTGTTTCACTCAAACCGAGTTTTGATCTGTGTTAAGGCTTAAATGGGTCTCTTTGTTTTGTAGTTTCCCTAAATAATGAAACACAACATGCGATAGATTGAATAGTTCTTGTGAATAAGTACTACATGAGACTCCAGTTAGTGTGGCTTGTTCTCAAAGCTAAGATACAGCCTCCCTCGCGTAGCTATTAAATCTTAGTAAGGTAGGCGATTGCCAATTTCATTTCCATACCTCTACCTTTAAGATGATGGTGACAGTGAACCATCGTGTGCTGAACAAGGGGAGGTTGCCGAGGTTGAATTGAAATCTAGTAATCGAAAAGGAGACGTGAGCCCAGTTGACGGAGATGATTCTGTGGTTTCTCCCAGACGCATAAACCAAAGAAGAGCAAGAGGTTGACAAACTCCTTTATGAAAAACCTTACCTCTATAATGTCATTGCTTAACTGACCTGACATTATGTACATTTGTTAGTGCTTAGACATATCCGATGTTTGGAAAACGAAACTTTCCTCAAGAGTTGACGTTGCGTTTGAGGAAGTTGCCTTAAATGTAAAATCTTTACAATTGCTTCGCCCTGGAGAGCTGCTGGACGACTTGGTCTGTATAAATTTTATTACTGACTGGTTATGCACTGCAAGAGATCAAGACCTTTGTAAACGGTAATTAATTATGAATATGAATCAATGTCTTCTTTTGGAACAGGTTGTGGATGCTGTTGTCCAAGCGCTGTGCTTACAGGTATATTATGTGCAGTGTGCACCAAAGACGTTTGTAAACGTGTTTGCGTTTCTTGACCCACTTATCGATTATCGTGTAGTTAGGAAATGTGCATCTGTCCATTCGAACATACACCTAATACAATGTCATTAAAACTTTTGTAATCAGTGTAACATAACACTTGCAGACTTTTTTTCTGCATCTGGCGTTACCCATTGATCTTAATATGACAGGAAGATCAAAATTACGCAGCCTACAATATTGTGTTTGATTTTGCAGACTACTGTGAAAAGTCTTTCCACGCAGTATGCGACGTCATGGTTACACTTTGGTCGCTTTAAAGGGGCTTCAATGAAAAAGATGGTAAACATCTGTGTTATCTGAGGATTAATTGTATGAGACGCGTTAAACGAGACTGAAGCGTTTGTTTAAAGTTTCACCCGTTAACACATTTAACATCATTGTTATGTATTGAAGGTAACCAGTTTTTCGTTGTTGGTGTTGACGTCTCGTTTCTGTACAGGTGGGATCGTTATTGAGGAATTCATTTGTTGCCATGGTCAACACAGGATGCCATTGGGTTTTCGTGGTAAATCATCACAGACCTTCAAGTGTTAACCGTGAAGCGCACATTATGTGGTGGTATTTCGTTTTCGGAAATTTGTTTAAGCACAAAAACCAAAATTTATGTAACCAGTGTAGAATATTAATAAAAACATGTATGGATATCGCTTGCACGTTTTACAATCTTCCTATTGCTATTTGATAACGATCTTACTTGCTCACGTACGCTGTACTTATTGTCAACAGACCAAGGGCAATAGCAAGAATGAGTTGGTCATATACGATCCCCTTGGTGAAGAACGATATGTAACAAAGTTCCAGCAACGATGGAAGTAAGTTACAATATCTATACGTCACATAGCCAGCTGTCTGAAACGACATTTGCATAAGTTTTAAAACTGTTTTACGTATGTTAAGGAACTGAAGTTGAAATTTTGTACCCTTTGCAAGAAGACGGTTCCAATTGCGGGCCTTTACTCAGCACAGCCTTGTTGAACCTTCTGGTCAACAGTATGCGTACAGTCCTTTTAATTAATCAACTGTTGCGATTTGCAGATTTGGACAAGCTTTCCTACTATTGCGTTATCTGCAATTGCAAGACTCCGATTTCATCATCCCCAACTGTTGAGTGGGTAAGTACAGTGCTTACTTCATCAAGATTTTTCAAAGCATTCTTTATGTAGTAATGATGTTCAAACTTGTCTTTGATAGATTGAGTGCAACGGGTGCAAGCGTTGGGTCCCCAGCGTGTGTCTTGAAGTACCGGAAGTCCCGGACATGTTTACTTGTCGTGCTTGCGAAAACTAAAGGTTTGCCCGGCTGACCATCAGAAACCAGCGTGGCAATGCCAAATGAGTCGTGTTGAAACAAGATACATTATGTGGATGATTTTTTCATGTGCCACAGCTGGATTTTTGTATTCCTTCGTTTTGATATGCTTTTTTATGACGTAATAAATTCTTTACTTTAGTTCAGTTGGGTTTTCTTCGTTAGGATTGTCGTTGCAGTAGTGCCAATCCTGGCTGAGAGTTGAAACGCAAGTGTCAGAAACATTGCATATGCAACTGCTTACCCTTTAACGACCCAAAGTTTTTGACTTTCGAATTTCGACCATACCTCGCAGGCGGATAATGCACGAGAGTCGGTAAAGACACGAGAGGCGGATTTTTTATTACTTTCTGATAAAAACATATATGTAGGCCTGCCTTTCCAATTGAAAATTTTCACACTCAAAAATGCATAATACTTGCTTCACCCTGCTAAGCAAAATTTCAAGTGTAAAAATACCTGTTTGCTGTTTATCAGTAACTATTTAGAAACCTACGTTTTATAAAGTCTTCATTGACTGTATTCGATCGGTCTGCGAGTTATATCCGAAATTGACTCGAGCCTTTCCAATGACTGCCTTCATGGGCGTCAAAAGTATTTTCTTCAAGGGGTAGTCATTAGTGGATTTAGCCCAACGTTTTCGTACGCTGGCAAAAGTGGTTAAATTTGTTTTCCGATCGAAATTTTAAAAAAACTTTTTTTGCTGAAATTTTCAAAATCTTCTCCCCCCTTCCAACGCCCATGTTTGGGGGTTGATGCAGTTTGCAAAGAGTGCATTTATGGGTGGTTCAGTGCTTTTTACACGTAGGAATTCGTTGTAGTTCGAAGGGCTTCCGGGATGTTTTCAAAATGTGCACAATAAGCCTGCTTTAGTTTTCAACAGCCGTGTATTTCCAAAAAAAGTTTTTGAGGTCATACTCCAACACCAAATATTGCTCAGATGCCCTTACGCGCGAAAAGCTCTTTCAGTTCTCGCAATCCACTCAAGCAAGCTGTAACCTACTCCGCAACGGCTTGAAAACTTCAAGACTTCTTTTCTTTTTGATATGGTGGTTTGTTGTTGGCGCTTTATAACTACAATGGTCTTGTAGCGCTACGACTGAGTTTGTGCAATTTCTGGTTTCTTTTTGTGTTCCCTGCAGCTATTCCCCACACCGTGCGCCTGGTAAGAAGGCTGCAGTACCAATTTACAAGGTCTTCGTAAGACCCGGCCGAGAGTCGAACTCTCGACCTGCCAAACCTCAAAGACTAATTACGTCTCTGAAACGAAGGTGGCGGAGTCACGATACATGCAATCAATCAGACGAAGCGTGGAGTGCGCAAATAACATTTTTGATGTCAAAAACAGTAATTACCCCACCATGCTACGGTGCTAGACACGAGATAACTTGACATTTATTTATGCTGCTCCAGACACTACACCAACAAATTGAAATGATAAATCTAAATTTTCAAGTAACGTTACCAGTGAAAAAAAGGTCCCACACCGTAAAAATGTATGGGAACGCCGTTCCCACCCCACTACACCTCTAGTTTTCAACCTTTTTTGAACCGTGACCCATATACCAACGCACTATGGCCCTGCAACCCCACGCAAAACTAGAATAAAACAAATGCAATGCAGCTGCGTACACATCATGTCTACTCGCGACCCCCAGGTTGAAAACAATTGGTTTAGATACAAGGGGTTGTGGATCACATTTATGCTATACGCCAGGGGTGGGCAATTATTTCTGCTTGGGGGCCAGTTTGAGAAGGCAGCATTTGTCGTTGGGCCGTAACTTCTTGTGGGAGTAGAAGCAAGTCTCGATTTATAGTCTAAGCATCAATATTTACTATGGAGAAGCTGGAGGAAATTTCAGATTTTAAGATTTTCCTGAATGCTTCTGTGGGCCACTGAAAACGCTGTAGCAGGCCACATATGGCCCGCGGTCCGCTATTTGCCTACCCCTGTTATTGGCAAATTACTTGAAAATGCAAGCGTGTTGCAAAGTATACTTCTACCAATGCCTCATTGACCTGTGCCAGCGAACTGCATGATTAGGATATTCTTGGAAATAATGTGACATGAAGTGCTGCAACGTTGTCCACATACAGTACAATAAAATCACGAGCAATTTGGGTGATAAATTAAATACAGCAAAGTGTACAGTTGATAACGAACATGTTGGTATAGGCTAGCCTACTCGCGCTGGCGAACTTCCAAAAGCACCATGGCACTACTGTGATAAAGATTTTCTTTTGGCATTTTGTGATAACGGTTCAATGACACTTGGCATCTTTTGTTACCCACTGCCAAGGTCAGGCCCAAAACCGGCAATTGTCCTCTCCTTAACATTTCAAAAGCGCCAAGAACGTCTTTGAAACAAGAAGTTGCAGTCATTTTGCCATCCCCCGAAAATACCGCTGGTTGCTGCCCTTGCCAAAGTTGTATATGGAACCAAAGGAATACGCTGCCGGATTTTATTAATGAAATTATCTCCTGCCAGCAATGTAGCTAAATGTAACTGGGTCGTTATTTTTTTCCTGAATGTGATGAGTCTTTTCGAAATTACAGAAAATGTATGGTCGTCGATGCGGGCACCATGGGCGTCGGAAGGAGTTTTGAGGGGAAGAGCCTCCCTATACAATTTTGGGGGAAAGGCCCCTATGAAATGTTTTGTCCCTTCTGGAAAAAACACGTTCGAAACTATTGGACATAGTTTAAAAACTTTGGGCCACATTCAGAATTAAAACTCTTCGTTCCCTCTGCTGTCCAATGCTGGTTACGTTCATCACCAAGTGCATGCCTATCTTAATATTACAGACTATGACAAAATCGCTTTTCCCTGTTGACCATTGCACCAATGTTATGAAATAGCAATAATGGTTTATTCTTTGATATGACTCAGCCAACAAGCAGAAGCACTGTAAAAAGTTGTACAACAGTCTGGAAACAGTTGTACAAAAGTCGTGTCGTTAGAATAATCTACATAAGGGTCACCAAAATGTTGCCCCCGCAAGATCCACGTATGTCGCCCGAGGGCCTGTCCTAAAAAAATAACATTAACATGATAAGCGGATTCACATAATGAATATCATCAATTATTATTGTAGTAACATACTCAAAGGTGAACTGAGAAGATTCATTACTTAACAAGCGCAATTCAAACCGTTAGCCCTAAGCATTCGCATCGCATCGGTAGGGCTTGCCCAAGAAGAGCTTAGTTTCAAAACGGCTAGTAACCTCTAAATTTTATACTGTGTCACCAGCTAAGAAATTTCAGTTTCACATTTGCATAGCTTTGCGTTCGATGTAGCTCACAAGAAATTGATATCGCATTAATGCAAATTTTCGAAAGCGAAGCATGGTGATGTAACACTTGTTTGGCGGAAACGACTGAATTAAATGTCCCGTATTGAATGCTAATGAACACGGCCACATCTATGGACGTCGGAAGAATTTTTTTCAGGGGGAGCAATAGTGTATTTTCCAGAGGTAAGCAACTTAAAAGTATTTTTTTCAGGGACGCAACAGAGGTAAAATTTCGTTTTCAGAAGTTGAAAATAGGAGAAAGACATTTTTGTAATAAAAAAGATTAAACGAAAATTTTCTATACCCAGGTGGTGGCAAGGCTCCTCCCAGTTAACCTGTGGCAGGCCCGTCGTCAGGATTTCGCTGCAGGGGGGTCCAAAAATAACAAGAGGGTGCGCATTTTCAAATATATTTTTGTATGTATGTTGCAACCGGGGATCCAAATGTGAAACGAGGGGCACAGGTGTTAAATGGGGGCGGGCACCACTGCCCCTCTCTGGCGACGGTCCTGCCCTGCGGATAACTACAATCACAACGAAACGTCATTGACTTGTGCAGCTTCAAAAAATGAAAAACAGAAATTCAATAATACGCCCACACTTCGGCCTATCAAAACACCTCCAATAACGTACGCTAACTAATCACAGGGTCACGCATATGCGTAGCTAGAGGGCCATTCCTCCCAAAATATTTAGCATATTTAGTCATTTTGTGCTTTGAGAAACGGCGTCCCAAACACAAATAGCTTGCCGTTGCTAGCCCAAAGTCAAAGATTTGGCTCCCCAAAAAATGTTAGCTGGCAACGCCACTGGTGTCATGTCCTTAAAACTCGTCATGTAGCAGTCAATGCTGCACCTACAACAATGGCCCTAGATTTGTGTCCGCAGCTGCGACACAGCCAGATCAATTGCCTAATTTTCAACAGGAATTCGATTTCACATCAGCGCACGCATCCTCGGTCTCGAAAAATCGTTCAAACTAGTGCAACAGCAGCCTACTGGAGCCCTTTGACAGACTGGCACTGGTGCCAAGTTTGAAAAGCTGTGGCACTGGTGCCATGTACATAATTGGCACCGGTGCCAATTCGGTAAAGGTGTAGCACCGGTGCCATTCAAAACATGGCACCGGTGCCAAAGTTTGAAAATGTTTGGCACCGGTGCCATTTGAAAAATTGGCACCAACATCGGTGTCATTTAGAACATTGGCACCAGTGCCAATTTGGTAAAGGTGTGGCACCGGTGCCATTCAAAACATGGCACCAGTGCCAAAGTTTGAAAATGTTTGGCACCGGTGCCATTTGAAAAATTAGCACCAGGCGCCATGGTGCCACCCAATTTTTTGGCATCACGGTGCCAAAAAAACTTCTTATTCTTGTTGCAACTAAAGGCAGCAGAGGTGGCTGGAATCACATTTTCAGACTCCGCTCCTGTTCCAAAGTTTTTGATCCAGACAACGGTTCGAAATTTGAAAAATCTGAGAATCCGACTCCTGTTCAGTCTCCGGCAACCATCGATGCAACTGCAATTCAGCAATGATTATTTTGTACTGAAGCAATGCCGTTTGTAAAGACCGTGCAGACTCCTTTTACTGCCAAAAAGAAAACAGACTCTGGGTCGTGTTTTTCAGAAATGCTTGACTCCGCCTCATAAAACAAACGCAGAATCCTGCTGGAATCGACTCCAGATCCGCGGCCACCTATGCTAGACAGTATTCCGCATAAGCAATCTGCAACGTTAGGTACCACGATCCATTGAACAAACATCTGGTGTTATGATCACTTTGTGACCAAACAATGTATTTCACATTTAAAGACAAGAAACAGGACGGAAGTTGCTGAGATCGGTGAAGCAGAAAGACGGTTGCCCAAGCAACGAGGCAGCTGGGATAAAGACTGTCACGAAGAGGGATTTCCCCTCAAACTGAAAACTCAGGAAAAGACAACCACGACTTTATTACAAAGCAACCGACGTCGAAACTGTAACCAAGACAACAGTAACCTTCTGAGACAACATGTGAACCAATGGCTAGTGATTGCTTACGTGTATCAAAAAGAAAGGAAAAAAGACAAGAGCGTCAGGAGACAAGGAGTATGACTCCTTCAAAGTGCTCCTAATTGTACAGTTACCATGGATACAGACAAGATTCAACCAGAAAGGAATACAGCGTCTTGTTACCATATAAAATCGTGAAAGCGAATTATGTAATGTGCATTATGTAATGAAATCATATCGAACGTTCTCGAAGGTATGTACACCCTTTGGGTACAAAGTACCTTGACGTCACGAACAGCCCTTAAATATGGCTGCAGTGAGAGCGAAAAGGCAGAGTGGGGTGTTTACCGGCTCTTAGGGTTTTTCTGATCTTTATCGAAATAACAAACTCTCTTGGAACCTTGAGAAAAGGTTTAATAAACACAAGCACATTGATTTTTCTGTTACACCAGTGCTTTCATGTACCCACTGTGTTAATTTATATTAAAGCATAGAATCTTGTCACTAGCAGCACTAACGTTTAACACTCACTACCCAAAAGGAAAAACTGCTTTTCCTAGAATTGAGAGAGCAAAGTATTTCCACAAAAAACTCAACTACGTTCTCTTAATATGCGAGAATCAGACTCTCAGTCAGCGTTCAGTTAAAAGCTAGTGTGTACGTCTTATTAATTGAATGTTTCATACTGAACTACATTAAACCTTATCTGAAGAGTGTATTTCATATATTTGCGAAACTGGGAGATTCTGTTTATCAATGGTTGATCTCTCAGTTGTGTCAGAAATAAAAGTTTTAAATATTATACAGTCTCAGTGAGTGAAGTGTATTTCTTGAAAAGTTGCCGTGCTGGATTTCATACATTTTGGTGAGTCAATTGTTTTATGTATTGTTTCGAATAAAAGAATATTGATATCAAATAAAAGCTTTGTGATGTATTACAATGAATGAAGTACAGTAACGAAAATCGGAATAAATAAATGACGTAAAATAGGGAGGTTACCCAAACCTTGAGTTTGCAATAACCGTCCTTGGTTTTAGTGATGAGAATTCACGACCGATATTTATTAACCACTAAACCTAAATCTCAACAAGGTCGCCTTCCAAAGGCCGTCTTTTGAGAATAATATTGGCGCTCCAACGTGTTTTACTGGGGATTAAGTTCCCTGATAAAAAAACAGACTTTATCATCTACTGATAAACTAATAAATAATTTTTTCAACCTTTTTTATAACCCAGTACTTAACAAATCATATAAGCCAAAGTTTCAAGGATAGCCCAAATGTTTTTCTATCAGGCATCAAATTTCTTGATAGCACTAACTTCATTTTCTAAAGCATCATATTGGCGCCCACGTGCTTTCTCGGAAGGTCTTTTTTCTTCTAAGAAATCAGCTTCAGTCATAGTCAACCACGTTTAGTTAAAATCGACGCGCAACGCCTTTCTCTTACAAAATTTGTTTTTTCTGAAATACCAGTTTGTCTGCATTTTTCAGTTAAACAATCATGTGCATGCCCAACGTGTTTCGCTCGAAAGTTTTCTTCTGAGACTTAGTTTTCCCTCCCCCATTCATTTCAATATTTGTGTCAATCCCAATGACATTAAAAATGAACAAAAAGTTCTTACGCTCCAATTTATTTCATTGGGATAAACATAATGCAAAGTACAACTATTGACAACTACTGAATAAACATTTTCGTAGATCATTCTAATTTCATCCATATTTTCATTAATTTTTACAGTAACGCACTTAAACAAAACCAAGAAATCAGAACTCCATTGTCTAAATAACATTTTTTTGCATTCTTCCGATATCCAGCACTTCTAACAAGAAATTCAGTGGGCTACGCCAGTCCTAAGCCAAACATTTTTCTGCGGTATAAAAACAGTTCGCATGTTCAACAAAAACATTACCAGAAACCCACTCGTCCAGGTAAAGACCGAACGGTCACATCAGCACGCAGGGAGCAGGCGCATTCAGCCAGAATATGAAAAATATTGTATGAGGAACGCACTCCACTCATACTGCATCTTCGTGACAGACAGGAAAAGAAATTTGCGCGAATATTTTTATGGTTTCTTCATGAATGTTACAAACCAAAACGCTTGGCGTTTTTTCTTTCTATTTGAATAAGGTCTCAGAATGCGTGAATTCCGTGCAATCGATTTCCCAGTAAAAGAGTAGGTGATCTGAGCAGACACCATCGTCCTTGTGAAGACTTATAGCTGAAATATAGTTGCATACAAGTCCGAATAATCGCAAAACGATGAAAACAGAGCACAGCAAAAAAATTCCTTGGAAGTTAACAGCAAATTGTAAACGACACGTGGAGGAAATCCATAACAACTCATTTTTCCAAAAATGTTTGAAATGTACTGAATAAAGAGAGAAACTAAAAAAACTGTTAGTGAGAGAAACACCTAAGCAATATAACAGAGTAGGTAATCCACAGCCCAGTATCCTTGGGCAGCATGTCATGACTGAGCAGGCCGCAGGTGCCGAAAAAAATGTTTGCTTGACTCATGGCTGCTTTGCTTGCAGCATGCTGGGTGGCGTCAGTTTTGTTTTTGAGACCAGTATTACAGTCGAATCGGTGTTTGAAAGAACAAATAACCTGTTTTCATGAAATATTTCTCTAGTTTTTCAATATTTCGTCCACATGTTTCACTTGCAGAACACAGGACGGAAAGCAGTAAAGTTAGCCTCCATGAAATCGGTTTCCCAGTAAAACAGTTTGGGATTTGATTTGACTGCGTCGCCTATGTGAACACTTACTGCTGAAAAGCAAGAATCATATTGAAGCCTTTTTAAACAAATGTCAGCAAAATTATTGTTACGGGGTGTCAATGGCATTTTGGCTTGTAACATTTGCTGAAGAAACTTGATAACTATTCCTGCAACGTTGTTGCTGGTTCAGAAGACGCGGTTGGTTGGTTGCGAATAGAACAAATGCCTTTGAAAGAACATAACGTATTGTGTGAAGCGTGAATTGAAACGTCCTCTCAGATACGATTGCCTGATCAACGGAGACGAAGGAAAAGTAGGTTGCGCCTGACAGGTCTCTTAGTCACAGCACCAGCCGTTGTGTTCTCAGAAAAACAACTGCGTTCGAAGACCAACCTTGATTTTCATGCTTTAAACAAGACCGACATTACCACTGCGGGAGTGAAAATATTGCAAGATGTTTTCCCCCAAAAAATTACATCAAACGTGATGCGCAATGACAGCTTTGTTCAATAAGAAAACCAATATAAAACATTGCAGCAGAAAGGCGCAGTACGTAAGGAGTGTTGACAAATGATAGATTTTGCAGCTTTTTATGTGAAGGATAGTATGTTGATTTGAAGCTGATCGAAATGCGAGGATTCCTTCAACTTAATTTTTACTTTTGCAGACACGTTCTTTGCAGATCATAAAATGAATGGTGATGTGCATTTTTATCAGGTATTACTGTAACAATATTTATTTCACAGAAGTTTTTTATGGTTAAAACCATTAAATGTCAGTGCGTTCATTAATGTTCTGTTATGAGTAAGGGTTCCTTCGCTTCACTATATCCTCAATATCAATGCTTGTGTTGGTTTGCAAAACCTGTAGGCACAAATGCTGGGAAAGGTTCATTGAAAGATATTAGCAGATGTCAATGAGCCCTTTAAGATGACAACGCAGTTTGCTGTAAAACCTGAGGCATAGTAAGCAGTTCAGACGTCTTGCCCGCTGACGTCAAAAATGTTTGCTTGGTCATTTTAGGCAATTATTTGTTCAAACTGACAGCACTTTTAACGTTTACTGGAATAGCAGTTATCCTGACTTTATTGTGATATACAAATCATGATAGCAGATGACAACAAGTGGACTTTCACTGTGGGATAAGATTGTGTTATCTATTGTAGAAGCAGCTATCTTCGACAACATGGCGTTGATAGCTCACTAAAGTTCTTTTCAGTGTGTGTTTACTGGGGATGTGAAGGCACCTTCCCTGAAGACTTGTTTCCACCACTATTTTTTGTTCAAATCCTCTGTTGCACAAAGCCTTCTTTTTGATTTGTAAGAATTGTACTAATTTTGAGCCTGCCTCTCTTCTTTCACGACCACCCACCACGCATTTTTGCTTTCAGATTAAGTATTTTATTTTTTGGTGTTTGTGCAAATTTTCACATTCATACGAGAAGGTGCATAGTTTGCAGGTTACTCTGCAAGATAATAACAGAATTACAAGTAAAAGCAATTTTGAAGATGCAGGTATAAGAATACAGTAATCCTGTGTCTTCACTGAAACGAGGGCGTCTTAGTTGAGCATCAAACGCCTGTGATAATGAAAAAGATTCGCTGGTTTCACCATAAAGGTCTATCAGCATCGAAATGTATTTTTGTCGGTAACGTAATTCTTTAAAAAATGTTTGTCCTTCGGAATAATAGCTAGTTTGGCTTAACTGAGATGTCGCTGCATTATGAGAAATTGAAAGGTATTTACAAAATCAACCAGAACCTTTGAGAAATGTCACACGGTGAAACAGAACGTCTGAAAATCTGAAAAGGGGAAATCTTATTTTCCACACCCGCATTTTCAAGAAATAAATCTCGCAGATTAAAAACCAACCAGACAAAGTAGAACTAAGGCCGCCCATGGACAAATCATGGACACGTTTCTAAAACGGTATGGCAGCTTCTTCGAATATCAATGGTTCTGAGTATTCCTGCCTTCTCTTACCACTACCAGGTGCAGATATAATTGGACAAGTGATAGGCACACTTTTTTCAGTGACGGATGCATTGTTCTGTCAGTTCCCCGCAAAGAACCACCTTCTATATACAAGGATGGTAAAATTATTACATCCAACAGCTGAGGCTGTTGGGCCTACAACCATTAGATCTAGATTCTTGATCTGTTTTTGCGTGCTAAGATCACTCAACATTCGATCATAATACTGCATATTATTCGAATAGCACCACTAGTGATAAGCCAGTGAAACTCGATCAGCACAAAAAAAATAAAAGTGGCCACTATGTATACGCGGACCGAAAAAACTTTACGCGGTTCTCATGCGGCTCACGGGCCGGGGTTTGCCCACCCCTGGGTTAGACTTAGGTGTGTTGTGATTTAACCCTGGAATACTATCGCGGGTCTTCCAGACCCGGGTCAAATGAGGTCATTCACGTTGAACTACGGAAGCGGAAGTCGGCGCGCTTTGAACTCTTCAGTAGCTTCATGTTTTTGTGTGACTAGTAATAGGTGCGATTGCGGTCATCCACGCTCTTCTAGATTTTGCAAGGGAGCGAGTTCGTCAC
>Ga0210059_1002360_pt1 | contig 29542 bp, 20 predicted proteins | sample Ectturendosymbi2_FD_188042 | JGI IMG/M metagenome (GOLD analysis project Ga0210059, IMG submission 188042) | Ecteinascidia turbinata endosymbiont from Florida, USA - Sample 2 (SPAdes) (version 2) | ecosystem: Host-associated > Tunicates > Ascidians > Unclassified | place: Key West, Florida...
CCACTTTGCGAGCCTCTCCCAGGCGAACCCCTCACCCAAATTAAAAATTTTTTTTTAAATAGAACAAAGAAGACTTTCCGCATCCGTAGAGGGTTTGAACACCTCTCTAGCTGCTGCAGCTGGCGAGTTATAACAAAAAAACCTCGAGCCAATTAATTGGCTCCGGTGGTCGTTAAAGGGTATTGCGTTTCTTACAATATGTGCGTTATATCGGAAGACTTTAGGAAAGTTAACAGTGGTTTCAAAACCGAAACAGCAAACGCGTGAAAAACTGTTACCAATCTAAAACGGTATCAAACTGCGAAATGTTCTGAACGCTTATTCTTTTAATTCTGTCCCCTTGCGTTCTTGTACTGATCGCCCATTGCAGGAGGCAGGTGTTACGCACCAACAATGCAGAGTCCTTTCCTGGCGCGTGTTATCGCGACGTTTATTTGATGAGGGTCAGTCACGAATCCCAAGTACTTCCTCTTCCAGTGCAGAGTGCTCGGCATCTCATCGTTCGGGTTGAACTTCCGCGAGCGAACCGTCGAAAGTATCACGTAGTCTCTCTCGCTCCCTGAGGAAGCACAAGCACATGTCGATTTTTTGTTGTTGGACTACTTGGACGCATAACGGCAATGCGATCGACTACTACCAAAGCAGCAAGTGAAATGCTGTCTCATCAGCAGACAAATTTACATTCTACGTATTGCTTATCTACTTCACTAAACTGTTTTGTCGTCGGATGCACCCTGCTATCACAGTTTTCACGTCTGCAAAATTGGTGCCAGACGAACCGCCACTGAACAGAACCGAACTCACAAACCATAACCCATATCAGCTAAAACGTTACCAGGTATCTTTGTCGAGCGACGAAACAACCTCAAAAACACGCTCAACCAAGAACAATTGATGTTTGTGCCAAATTTTGGTAACCGACCAACGGTGAACGTAGCGATTGGGTTTGTTTTTTACTGACGAACACCAAGTTCACCTTGGCTGGTAACCACTGTGCCGACATGAACATCTGTGAGCTGAGATCGACTTTCTTGTATTTCCTTCTTTATGATTTCACACTGTGCAGAGTAGGGAGAAAGGATCATGATGTTGTGCAGTTCTACTTTCCAGAAGAAGTGCAACCACCTCAGTATGAAGATCTGATCAGAAACACATGAACACACAAGTTTACGTTAAAAAATTATGATGTTATTGGAAAATGCAAAAACGCTGCATTAAAGCAGTGCTTGCCAAACAGTGGGCCGCGAAGTTCTTTCAGGAGAGCCGCAAAGCGTGTCACATCATAGGCGTCGGAGGGGAGAAATCCGGCCATTGTTGCGTCAGCAATTATGCGCTGTGTCGCAATAGCAATGAAGGTGATGTCACACAAACTGTGATCTGCACGATTTTGTGACTGATCACTGTTGACAACGACAAGAATTCAGTCTTGAAACTGACACTCTGAATGCTACGTTGCGTGTGAGCTTGTCTCCTACCAAGCCTCGACCTGATCTCATATCTAATAAGCATTACCAGTAAATGTATGTGTTTTTAACATTTCATTTCCTTCTAATATCTCAATTTTTCGTTGTCGTTTTGCCGCAACATTTCATAGTGGGCCCAAAAAACTGTCAGTACAAGTGGGTCGCAAGCTGAAAAAATTATGGGTCACTGCAACATCAGTAGGAGAAAAAACTACGGCAGTTCTATGACTTTAACCCTATATTTGATTGTTTAAAGATTTACAGTAAAATACTCAAACGAATTTTGGGTGTGTTACATTTGATTTAAAAATCACCGCGAAAATAGATTTGACTTTAGATTCTGTATATTTCCCAATTTCAATCTAAATTGCACAGGATCCAATAAAAATTGTTCCTGTAGATGCATTTCACAAAGTCTCATTAAAGGAGTTTCTTTAATAGGCATTTGGTGATACAGAACTTGAAGATGGCGTGAAGTAAGAGATTCATCCCAAAGTTTTTCGTCTGACACGCTTCAAGGGACATCGTCAGAATGGAGTGGAGGTACAACCGAACTGGTTTATATACAGGAAAGCAGAATTCTCATTGGTTGAAACAGTAGCCAATAAGAAAGGGTTTAGGAGATCAGAAAACAAGAGTTATCACTGGTTGAAACAATTAGCCAATGGAAAGAGTTCATGAGGTTTAGGAGATCTTCAAGGAGTAAACGAATTCTTTTTGTTTGCAGAGAAGGGGATTCAGAGATTTGATGAAGGTCGCTTCTAGGGCAGAGAAATGAAATGGAGTGCGAGCTCGAGCGAGAACTTGTCTTGATTGTAATGTAAGGCGCATTGGGCGTTGTCAAGAAGATTTTGAGCGATGGCGGATTGGTGAAATTGTGGGGGCTGGTGGCCTTAACGGGGCGGGGAAGGCTTTGACGGATGTGTGGAGTGGAAGGATTGGCAATCGACTTTGGAATGTGTTGTTTAATTCGCTCTTCCAAGCGCTGAGACGTGCGACCAACGTACCGACTGTCACAGTGGCACACAAATTGGTCGATTACGTTGCTTTGATGATGGGAAGGTAGCACGCCTTTATTTGTTGCTGGTAGGAGCTGTCGGGTCGTAAAAACAACACGTGGTTCGACGGAAAAGAAGCAGCGTTTCACGGCAGACGTGATCTGCTTTTCGAACTTCGTCGAAACGTTTCCGATCCATGAAACGTGTAGGTAGACTGGGTATTTTTTTCACTTTGTGGACCGGGTTTGAGTAGTTGTTGAAGTTTTCGTTTGAGAGTGGGGGTGATTGAATGTTCCGGGTAGCCATTTTTCAATAGGATTGAGCGGATTTTGTCAAGCTCTGGATCCAGTTTGCCTTTTGAACAGATTATAAAAGCTCTGTGAACCAAAGTACCAATTAAATTGATTTTCCGTTTGTGGGGGCTAAATGAATTCCAGCGTAGATACTGACCAGTGAAGGTAGGTTTCCTGTAGACTGATGTTGAAAATTCCGTTTATAAGCCAGTTCGGTTGTACCTCCACTCCATTCTTACGATGTCCCTTGAAGAGTGTCAGACGAAAAGCATTGGGACGAATCTCTTACTTCATGCCATCTTAAAGGAGTTTCATTTGTCAGTGAAACCTTTGATCTCAAAATTTACATCTTATCATGTACAACAAAGTTTTGAATTGCGCTCGCGATGGAACATCAGAGAACTTTTTTATTTCAGGGAAGTTCGTTGAGACGATACGCTTCAGCGCGTTTGCTGGCGTAAACTGTCACTTCAAAACCATTGCGAGTGCTTCGCAGCTGAAGTAATCAATTTTCGAAGTTCTGGAGACTGGAAACGGGGTTCAGCTTACCAGGAATTCGTTAAAAATTCAGAGATGACAAAAAATATTTGAATTATTGACAGAAGTATTGTGAAGCAAAATATTTACCGCGAAGAAGCCAAGCAATCTATTGATCACTCACCACAGCTTCTGCCTCAAGTTGATTGTAATATGAGTTTTCTCCTCCGTGGTCAAATCGGCTGCTGTCCTCTTCTCCTTCAATGTGAGCGAACACGGCTGAGTTTCTCGAGTCAATGGGATAGCGCAAAACGCCGCGCACATCTCGGACGGAGTCATCAGTGACAAGCTTGCCTTCGTAGAACTGCATTGATGGGAAGTCACAAATCGACTCGTTCTGTACAAAGTAAATGTCATGATTCATGAATGTTATATTCAGAAGCTTCCACGAAGAGAACTAAGGGTGCAGGAACGCCACAAGTGATTTAATCTGATCATCAAGAACAACGAGAACAATTTTTCAATTCCTTACGACAACATTTCTCAACCCTTAGTTTTTCTTGTTTACTTTTTGAAATGTTTAAATAATCAAATTTACTCCTAAAATTGACTTAATATTTTCAATGCTGTGGAAAATGGCCTCACCTGCTTGATCCATTTTAGTTGTACTAATTGTTATGAGCACAACACAACACAGCGGGTTTATTAACGTGGCTTAAAACAACTACTAAAAGGTCAGTTCCTTCAAAAAGAAAAAATGAGACACATTACACTGACATCCAAACTGCGACCGATCACTACACCAACCAATGCATAGTGCGGTACCAGCGGATAAGCAAGCATGCAAAGCACTGCGGCAACCAAGCCGACACCTGAAAACAAGAAACGGAATGATAATAACACGCACATAACACAACAAAAAAAGGTTTCGATGCATGGGTTTTTGCAGTATGGTCTTGAAAGCATTTATCATAGATACAAATAAATCCGAACAAAGCATTAAAGTTTGAAAACATGTACAAATGCAGCAACTATCAATCTTTCAGAAACGGCACCCTTCACGAGGTGAATTTACCCCCTGTTGGGAAACGTTACCATATGAGCTACAAAGTAAGAACCATTGCCATAAGGAAAAAAAATCGAACAGGAACAGTCTTCAAATGAAACTATCACTGTTAGGCATTTATCTACAGGACGCTAATTGAACTCTGTTGATTGAAAATGTCGCCGCGCACGGCGTAAGGATGTGTGACTCACTGATCTTTGGGTTTGTTGGAACACACAAGTTAACGTTAATGGTTCTTTGGAAGAAATGTCGGACTTTTTTCAAAAAACTCGGAAAAAGGATAGTATTTTTTTCGGATTTCAAAAGTAAAACTTACAATACTGAACTATCAGCAGAGTCTGCTTGAACACAAACGTAAGACACAACACAAGGGCATGGCGAATTTTATAAATTTCACGTTATGTCGTTAAGAAATTGCTCAAAACGGATACGGTCAAGGTGATTGCTGGCAAAATGCTTCGTTGACAGGACAGGATGAACAACATACTTTGAGGTCAATGACCCTCTTCTTGATTTGCACATATGCATGCGTGGTATGTTTGTGCAGTTGTGAAAGTAAATTAAAACATAAATGATTGTGTAATATCACCGGATGACGAGTGATTGGTGACTAAAATTATTTGTACAAAAGTGTTACAGCGTTACATGTAGCAACCCTTATAAGGTGGTACTTTTTTCCAAAACATATTAAGCACCTATATCAGTGGAGCGTTCCAAATTACGAAATCCTACTCTACAGTACAATTCATGATATGACTTACTTCAGACAAAGAACAGGGAGAAATACCGTGTAGAACTGTTCGAAGCGAATCAAGATTATAACCAGTGGCGATTCTAAGGGGAACCTGGGTGGGCCATGGTCCCCCAGATTTTTGGCTGGCCCTCTGCTTGGACCCCCAGGTTTGTGCTTAATTTCACGTTCAAGTTCGCTTGATTGACATATACAGCAGATGACTTCCAGTCAGCAAAGTTTTAAACGATTTGAAGACTTTCTGGCGACAGTTCTGACGATATTCACAAGCCTATGTTGGGTTTGATAGGATTCATCATAGCAACTTAATCTTCAATACAATGAAATATCACCATGAAAGATAGACATTTATGTTGCTCCTCTTTACGTTTTCCTTGGCCCCGCAGTGGTCCCCAGTTTTTTCATTCTAGAATTGCCACTGATTATAACAACAGGCTGAAGATCTTGAACGTGTCAAAAACGTTTGTAGAGATATTACAAATTGGAAGATAAATGCACCAAAGGTTCATCCCCGAGGAACCAAATAATAACATCATCAGGGAGCGCTTACCATTCGATATTGCCTTTTGAGCATACCAGCGTGTTCGTGCAGTCTTTCAAATTTAGAGTACAGCAATCCCAATTCTTTCGCCTTCGGGCACTGAATAACTGGTTGCAGTTGCTTGTGGTCGCCGATGAGCACAATCTGGCGACGCAAACACCTTGAAGATGATTTCTGTGACCCGTAACTGAAGTTGGTTGCAAACTGCATGGCTTTACCAACCCACCCATTTTTGCTATTGCCCGCTCAACGGTTTATGGGAGTTTAACGCTCATGTTTCGCAGCCAAGCCAAAATGCAGTTAATATTGTTAGCAACAATAATAGTCGGCATCAACTTATGTTTGCAACGGCTTAATCAGTATTACATAATATGCAGTGATGTTCCGTTCACATGAAGGAGACAAAACATTTTCATAATCTTATCCGCGACATGCTGTTTAAGCATTGGCTAGAAAAAATAACAACACTTTACAATTTCAAATGAAAATTATACTCACTGTCTTCACCACAAGACAATCAGCTTTAAAGTGTGACTGCAGCCAAAAGCCAAACGGAAGTCACCATCACAATGTACAGGTAAACAGAATTTTTAAACGAAAAAATTTCGAGTAATAAAATGTTTTCCACTAAAAGAGCGCTCGTTTACTTGGTTTGCACAAGAAGTTAGCACAGGGACCATTGTCTCCGGTTCACTGCACATTGCCGCTTCGTCGATTATGCAGTGAGAATAGTGCAGCTCACGAAGAAGATGTCCTGCACACAAGAATTTCTTTGAAGCACGCGCGTAACTACGGTATAAAAAATTAGAGATCGACCGATATGGCTTTTTTGGGGCCGACACCGATATATCGGCCATTCATGGACCGATAACGTTTATTTCCAAAATTTTTAATCTTGTTTTCTGCTTCATTATCAAAAATATAATGCATTCTATGCCTTACCTTTTTTAAAAAACTAAAATTCTGAGTAACATTCGAAGATATTTTGCTTGGTTAACGGAATTTGGTCTGTTCTCATGTTTATCGTGTACTGTAGTTATTATAAAGCAAGTGTTGGCTAGTGATGCATTACCCATGTGTTTAATGTTTGAACGGAGGCCTAAATCACAAGTGTCGTTTTTCCTGACCTGACGAAGAACTAAAAATATAAAGAGCTTGATTAAACACTATTTCTAAGAAAAGTGTCCAAAACAAAATAAGAGTCGAATCTAATACACCAGCTCAGTTTCATGATATTCGCTTTTGTGGTCACTTTTGAATGTCGCGAGTGGTCAGCGGCGCTGACCTCCCCTCACGTGCGATGTGGACTACGCGGCAACTTTCGAAGCCACTACCACGTTGGTGGCAAGTCCATGGCAGCATTGCGCGTGAACCTTTCCTTTCACCATTCCATTAACGCTGAGCACAAGGCTGGGCAGATCGCAAGTATCGTTTTTCATGTTTTGGGTATTGCCCGATCGGAATTCGAACCCATCCTACCAAATTCTGTGGCGCGTGCTCGGACTCACTGTACCAATCAGTTGTTGGTTGAATCTAATATATGAGGTTTAAATGGTTTTGGAGTCAGGCGTCAAAAACAAGAAAGCATGCTTCTAGCAATGTTGCTGAAGACAATGAGTGTTGAAACGAAGGCATCAGCGAGAACATTCCTTCAAAATGTGCAAGACGCGCAGCGGGGCCCTGCACCATTTACGAGCTTCAGCTTTATTTTTGTATGCGTGCTCTAGACGTGTTTCATTTTTAATGTGAAACTCAAGTATTATACGCCACCAAAGCTCAATGAAAAAAAACAAAAAAAACTGAGAACTCTTTTCTAAGCGTGTTAAATAAAAGAAACAACAAAACTGCATCGAATCGCATTGCTTTGATTTGTTCTGCCAAAGGTTTTGCGAGTTCTTTAAACGTTAACGAAAGTGAAGCTGCGACCAAAAGATGGACGATAACCAATAATGCTGCCGAGAGCAAAAGCAAATTGCCTCTAAAGTCAATAAACATTAGACCCACCTGCTGCTGTAGTACATGTACAAACGATGATGTCGTGCTTGCTGAGCTCCTCTTCCTTCGCTGAATTTACAACTTTAGCGTAGGCCAGGTATTCCTCCAATGTTACAACACCTCTATTGGCATAGGAAAACCTAGAGCAATCATGAACTAGCTGGTGAGTTTTTCGAATAAACACCACACGTTCTTTTCAGGCAAATGTTCCTTAGTTGCCGGTAATGAATGACGCGACATTTGGTTCAGGAAATATCTTTATCTAAATTTCTGCTGGCTGGCATGAACGCTGATTGTGGACTTTCAATATTTTTTCGAAGACAACAGGCGATTTCAGAAATTGATCATATACGTAACTAAATGTTGTTAACTTTGATTGTGGCGCTGCACCCGTGGAAATATAGCAAAGACACTAACAATAAGTCACGTACTGTTAGTGGTAACTGCTCCATGCAACATCACACAACTGAAAGTGTCACAGCAAACAACTAAAGTTCACACTAGAAAACTTTCAACAGTTTAACCACGCAAAGCTTTGAATTCAATGCCTTGTGAAAAAAGTAATAAGTGATTTCCATTTAAATAAGAGCTCATGATACCTCCTTAGTAGGCGAAACATGTACTCTATAGCAGGGATCAGCAACCTTAACCAAGTCGCGGGTCAAAAACAAATTCTGCAAGGTATGGCGGGTCATACGTATTTGCCACCAACAATTCCGTTCCCTTTGCTGTTGTTAAATCTTGGGAATTTATAGAATTTTCATCAGATTAAGTCCTGATTTTCACAGTTCATAACGAAAGCCTAAAATACGACGTTCAATACATTTATAGGACCAGCGCTGTTTCTCATAAATAGTTCCTCGTAAGTATTCAATACAAGAAGTTGCAAGGCGGTCAGATTAATAAAATATAAGACCACCACGCGGGCCATAAAGTACTACAATTTGGTTGATTGTGCTTGGCGGGCCGTAGATTGCCGACCTCTGCTGTATAGTCGATAAGATCTTATTGTCTGATTCTCTTCTGGGAAAGGATTCCTTTAGATAGACAGTCTTGTGAAATAAATCAGCAACATTTTTAATCATCTTGTGAAACCTAATCAATCAAAGTCGAGCCAGCACAAATCAACTTCACCCGACTTAACTTCGCACCCATCACCTTCACACAATGGTACAGTAAATGCCACGACTATCTGTAATCCCAAGTACACCGTCAAGACGCCATCTTTAAATCGTTAGTGCTGTAGGTCAGTGCTCCCCAACCTTCTTGTAACCGCGGACCGGTTACATCGCTTGACAATTTTACCGCGGTCCGGGAGAACTTCATAATGTTTGTCATTTTTCAACAACTGAAATGAAGTTACCAGTTTGAACCATCAGATCAGGCTGCTACATGACTGTGTTCCCGCTAAGAGTCACAAGCTCTTCTCTCCTTTTCCTCCCACCCCTCTGTTTGGCGACCAATCATATATGCCCAGAAAGCAAGTGGCGTCACCACCAGTATACATTTGTAATTTCGCGGCCCGGTACCAATTGATCCGCGGCCTGGGAGTTGGAGACTACTGCTGTTGGTTACACAAAGCTCTGAAATAGCCTTTACTGCCATCATGGGAAACTCAGATACTGACGGTACTGTTGTTATAGAAATTCGTAGCTTCGAATCCAGAAATCCTAAGAAAAAAGTTGACAATGTATGATCGTTGGTCAATCATTTTAGAAACTAGCTCAAACTTGTATAGTTTTTCACCGCTCAAGGTTTATCTGCCATTTATCGGCCTATTCATTAGAAAACCCATAAAGTTGAGTTCTATAACAATACATTCCGTTTTGCATTCCAGGATTCCTTGCACCAGGGTCGAACCTGACAGTAGTGGAGCTCAGGTTGCATTTGATATGAGGTGTTGGTCTGGCTGTCATAAAACAGTAAAAACTCTCTGTACGATCAGTCTGTAAGCTAGAGGTTTCAAAAACCTTTCAAAAAATATCTGCACATGAAAAAAGACCATTATGAAAATGTGTGTCGTGAAATTAAGAGAGGATGTTCGTTTACTTTCCTTTGCAAGCAACTCGCCCCCAAGCAAACATCCTAAAGAAGAACGACCTCGCACCAGGGTTGCAGAGTAGGAGGTTAAATATCCGACTCCAACTCCGACCTTTCCAAAATTTTCGACTCCGAGCTTTCTAAAAGTTCTGACTCCGACTCCTTAATATAAAGCGAATGAAGTTTGGCTGTCAACAATCTTTTAGCAATTAGCAATCAATGGAAATCGTGGTCCACAGCAGCAAATCTCTGTTTCAATAAAAGTTTCAAAATAAATTGTATCATTTCAGCAGGAGCAATGTCTATGGAAAGAAGTCCTTTCTCAGCAAAGAATCAGACACTTTAAGATCTTACAGAGCATATATTTCGTCTACGATGTAGGCATCATCAGCTCTTATTCAAATAGAATTTCAGCAGGAATTCCCAACTTAGGAGTGTGATGTAAAAAACGATCCAATTGGAATTCCAGAGTCCGACAAAAAAATCCGACTCCGACTCCTGGTGTTGTCAGGAATCCAACTCCGACCCCTTACGACACAGCAACCCTGCCTCGCACCATTTAAACTCAACCTCACCAAACCTGATTTAGAAAGATAAAGGCGTAAGGTAAAGATTTAAAAGCTGTGCTTTCCTGATGCTATGTTTTGTGAAATTCTCTTTGCAACCAAATCAGCTTTTCGATCGTGCCCGAATGAGTTACTTAAAAAACTATATCAGACTCTGCAATGCCTTTCTGCTTGTGTTATATTTACGAACAAACCTATTAAAAACTAGTTTATGCCTTTGAACGAATTTTATACAGGTACGCACGCACACACAGTCTACTTTGCATACGTCCTGATGTGATATTTACTTTCTGTCGTATTCCTTGATCTTCGCGTGCTGCTTATTTGTAGGCTGTCGAATCTTTTCGTGTAGTGCTGTACTTTTCAGACGTTGTGAGGGCTTTTCTTGAGTTCTGTGCCCGAGTGGAGGTTTGAGTGGATTTGGGTAAGCCAGTTCTTCGATCATCTTGCCATACACGCGCAGAATTTTAAGTCCACAATCAAGCAAGTAACCTGAGTTGTAAAAGAACATCACTGAGGCTGCATGTTGTATTGACACGTAAGTAGCAAAACATCAAATCCTTGATCGACATTCGAATGTACGTCCGCATTACAAGGAAGAATCTGAAATTAATCTAACGTAGGTAGAGGCTGGTGAAAAACTTAATTGGGTCAACAAAGCCTGTGGCAAAGCCTTGTCTCGTGCAGAGTCTCTTCACTACCACGTACACGTGGTGTGAGCCTTTACAGTCAAGGCCTGTGCCGAATGTAAGCCAGACTAGGCCAGTGAACCTTCATACAGTATACCTAATAGAAAGTACGTCGAATGTCACAATGTTCCAACCTAATAGAAAGTACGTCGAATGTCACAATGGGAAACACATTGTTAATTCTGGCGTGTCTCCATGATGTAATATACCAGGCAATGCTGGTCCAAGAGAATAAATAGGCCAATTGAAATTTTTTAAATTATTAGCACTAGAGATTAATAAGAACTTTGATTGGCTAAACGTAAGTACTATAACATACCTATCAAACATGAAGACATATGCAATAAAAATAAAAGCAAATTATTAGTACTGCCATTAAAACACCTTGTCCTCAATCAAAATAATAATTATTGTTTATTATAATAATCTTTGCACCTTACCATTATATGCTTTATATGTTTGGGCTGTTTGAAATCTTTGATGTCGATAGGTCTAGTTTTTCTATCTATATTCGAGGAACAACTTAGCCAGGTCGTAACAGGGTCCGAAGTTCGTTTTTAATTGCCATGCTTGAGACAACACTGATCTTGCAGAACAACTACCTGCCGCGACGTCGACCGATTTGTTCGAAGGACCGCAGTAGATGATTTTCCTGTTACTTCTCAACCGTAGGTTTACTTGATGGAAGTAATAGACGAGGTGCGCGCCCACAACCGACTTCCCAGTTCCTGTAACAAGCAAGAGTAATTAAAAGTTTCATTGATAATGTTGCTGGACTTCTTGGTGGAATGCATTGACCGATTTGTGCTTTGCCTGTAGGCATAAAAATCATTTTTTAATGGCACTAGAACCATTTCGTATCAGTGGGCTACGGTAGAGATATATCGGCTGGGGCCCATAAATACATTCAACTGCGCTTTACGTGTTAAGTTTGCACTGATATTTACATTTCGTTTTTTGCAAACGTGTAACATCCACAGGATCCACGATCGTGGCTTTTGAAGTTATGATCGGTCATCACTCGCAAACGGATTGTGCTAGAGCAGTGGTTTTCAACCTTTTTTATGCAGCGACACATTTCGCAACCCAATTTAACCTAACGACCACCTTCCGAAAATTTCCAGCCAGGCATATGAAATGCAGCTGTATCTGCACAATAGAAAATCACAATGACTAAAAAATAGCGTACGATTTCACCATGTTAAAAAAAGACTCATTTATTAAATTCGTGCACATGGCAGCATCAGTGAGAGAGACCCGTGCCGTATACAAATCACTCTACAGCACCACTCATTGAACACTAGAATAACTCCCAGGTTACTTACCGCAATCAAATATCTAATTTACAAACACAGCACATTCTTACGTCACGTAGTTATGCGTGCGTAGCCAAACGCAACAGTACTGTGATGGTCATAATCACACTTAAAATAATTTTGGAAGAAAAGGTAGGCTATCATTTTTGCCAGGTGATCCTATTAGTTTGGCTACGACAAAAAGTGGTTCCATTTATGAAATATTAAACACAGAAGTGATTATGAATATTTTTGTCAAAAGCTCTCGCGACCCCTAGAAGAAAGGCAAACGACCCCCAGGTTGAAGAACACTGCACTGGATAGCTAGTGAAGGCATCCTCGGATTCGGAAGACAGCAATCCGTCCGAAGAGTTAAAAAAAGTACATTTGAAATTTTTGAGAAGGAAAATGTTTGGGCGAAAAAAGTGGGAGGGGTCACGTACTTTTTGGATGATGTCGTCAGGGCTTAAAAAAAACTACAACTCCCTAGGGATTAGCTAATTGCATATATGCAAAATCTTCAATAATTTTTTTTCCTCGCGATATATTCACTTAAAAATTGGTAGGATGTTGTATGACACCAAGGGAAACCTGTTCTGCAAGTTTCAGATGTTTCTTTGAATGCCCCACCAAGAAGAAGTTCAGTTTTTTCAAGGACTCAAACGTATAGCAACATTCCTTTTTCTTGGTGGTGCGAAGGCTAACACAGGGTTGTTGTTCAACACAACCGCGGTTTGTCCTTTTTCATAAACGTGTAGCGTCCACTTCGTTTCGATCTTAGCATGCGTTAAGTCAAAGCAACCGAAGACAGTGGACTAAATTAACGAAGCTTGTGAGTGAATTGAGAGTGGCGTAAGACTTTTCGCATCATTCTGCGCCGCCCGCATTTGACTTTTAGATAGCGTGGCTGCGACGTAAGAAAGAATAAGAAAGTTTCATCATACTCGCTTTGTACTCCTTTTGGAGTGTCACAAGTGGTCTGCGGCGCCCAGTGCACTCACTCTGCGCCGTTGTCACCCGGCTACTTTCGCAGGGAATACTCTACTGGTGGCGAGTCTGTAGCAGCACCGTGAACGAAGCTTTCCAGACATGCCGCAAGTTGCATTGTTCAAGTCTTCGATATGACCCGACCAGGATTTGAACCCAGCCTACCAGTTTCAGTGGCGTGGGCTCTATCCAACTGACCAGGATTGTTGGAGTGTGCCAATCAGCAACAGTTTGATGAATCAAGTAAAACTTTCATATGCATTTCTAAAATTCAAAATTTGAATTGCTTAAAAACTGCAGTAAAAATTGAACAAAAAAGAATTCTGGTACAGCAAGGTTCTTCTTTCCTACGCCCATTCTGAAAAACATTTAATTGCTGCAAAATGCTTGTATTTCCAAACGTTTTGTTGATTCACGACATCTTTCTCCCCACCTCGGTAAAAGCGAATCCCCTTCATGACGTAAATCAAACGTTTAGCAACATGGTACTGCAAAATACAAAAGGAAAATACATTTTTTGGCTTGTATTTTTTTCTGAGAAAATACAGTCGCAGTAATGGATACCGCCCTTGAAAAGTAAACACACTTATGACAAAATTATGCAATTACGCAAACATAGCTTTGTCACCCATTTTGTCGTAAAAGAAGCTTGCAGGAGACTTGAAACCACAAATAAAAATCTTGAGCATGGGGCTGGAAAATTTAAATATGAAAAATTATAGCAATAGTACGAATATGCACACTAAAAGCAGCATTGACTTTGCTGGAAGCGTCAGTACTGCCCTATGGATCATGCAAGAATCCTTTATTTTTGACGAAAAAAATCGGAAGCAAACTCACACAAAACTACATTCCACCCCACACAAACTCCACTCGGCTGAGAACGTTCAACGCTTGGAAGTAATAACTAACATACCCGGTGGCCCTTGAATGAGAGAGATTCGGCTCATCATTGCTTGCGCGATTTGTTCAACCTGGCCATCGTTCAGGGGGTATTTGAATCCGCGCAAAGTGCCTTTACCAACTGTTTTCATGACCTCCATCGCGGCTTCTTTGCGAGTACTGGTAATTTCCAACACGAGATCAAGACCAAGGCATAGAGACTCAACAATTCTCGGCAATCCTTCATCGTCACGAATTCGTGTCAATGTACGCGCCATTCTTCTGCAAACACAGCGAAACAATTGGTGGCGTTTCGAAAGTTTCTGCTGGTGACCACCACAACAACCTAATTGCTAGAATACCTTTTCAGAACCCGGCAGAATCGAAACGTTTGGGAGACGTTATAGATTTAAACAGAAAAGAACAACAACCATTGTGAAAGGCAATTTCAACACGAAAAACTAGAAAATATGGGGCTGAGCTTAAACGACGCTCTTTTATTACTACAGTCCGATCGCAGGTTAGAAATACACGAAATTTAAGGGGTTTGAACCGAGCAGACAGATGCTGATTTAAAAATAAGGGTTGTGGTGCCCGTTCCCAGCATCTAAAGTATAAGTTTCAACGACTACCTTTTTTGCGATATATAAAAATACTTAGCTTGCAAGGTAGCCCTCTCTTCAATTCCACTGCAGCCAACACTTTATTGTTAGGCTGAAGCAAGCAAAACGCAACAAGCATAATTAACACAGAAAAAACTGCTTTATCATCAATGGAATGTACCTGAAAGGTACCGACAATTGTAAGCATTCCACTGTAGCCAATTTGCTTTGCACTTCCGCATTTGGGACAGGGATCTTAAACGGCGGTACAGGTTGGCAAAGTTTAAACACAAAGAGCATATTAACGTCTTTGTCTCCACGTTGTCTTGTTGCAGGTGGTTTCTTTTTGTTGCGTACTTCCTCCTCAGTTCCAGACTCTGTTACGACTGCGTGAGCCACCCAAGTGTAAAGCTTGGCTGCAGAAATACATCGAAAAAAAACGGTTGTTTTTAATGTATTTTTGTGGCTTTAAACCATAGATTTTGCTTTTATGCAACTACATGGCCTTTCCTATATGTGTTACGCAGTAGCTTCATAGGTGAACCGAATGGGAAGTAAGATAGAAAAAGTACATCAATAATGTCTTTGATAGGACAACAGGGCATTTTCAAGAAGACTGACACACCCAAAGCCCCAAATGTAACGCAGACATTGCTGACAAGCACTGATATCTGAAAACTGATTTGACAAATAAAGCATACCACAGATTCATAAGCACGAAAATACTATACGAAAATGAAATGACCTTGCTCATTTTTGCTAATTTGAAAAGGTAAAAAATATTTAAACTTTGGCAAAAACTTATGATCTAGTGAATCTATTGTGTCTGTGTATCACGATTGTAGCCTATTTGCGTCATTATTCCGACAGGTTTCTCTCAATTTTAGGAGAATTACGAAAAATTGAGGCGAATGGTTGGTATTGTGAGAACGTTGGGAAGATACATTTCAAAGACTTACTCACATCGTCACTTCAGGAAATCTTTAATTAGGTCAAAACTTACGTTTTGCTTACTCACCCTTTGAAACAAGTGTTACGGTATTTTTGACAAACTCCTCAAAAAACGTCTGCCTCTTGATAAATATTCCACGTTGTTTAATTAAAATTCTGCTAGGTTCAAACAGCGCCAACCACAAATTAGCGATTTTCTCTTAGTAAATCCTCACTCGAAAGGTTACTGGATGAAACCAACCAAGATTTAGTTTCATTATTATTTTTATCCCAATATTATGGTAACGGAAAGGAACGGGTTTAGAAGGTTTATTTCGTTCTTGCTCATTTCTCTTGCCCACAGTTCGTGTTTCTTTGTATCCTTGTTTTCTGTGTCAACATTTCGCCTGTAAGGTTTATCTTACGGCGTTTTACAGGACTGAAGATGTGGTTAAATACACGAAACTAATTTCCCTGTAAAATAAATTGTGATGGATTGATTTACTTGCGCCAACCCAGTGGCTTATAATTATTATTGAAGGATAGATATGTACATCGCACAAAGGTGAAAGCAGAACCAAGCAGTCAGAATCCTCAAAAGCTTGCAGCAAGGCAAGAGCTCGCAGGTAGAGTTTTGTTGGGTTTAGAAGATATTTGAAGAATCAAATTTGCATCAAATGTCTGTCATGCATAACAACCAAAAATTATTTTTTGACAGTGTGAAAAACGGGCCTGAATGTATCTTCATTTAAATGAGCACAGCAAATAACACATTTTTTTTCAGAACACCACAGCAAGTTTCAAGCTCATATCCTATGTAGAGATGAAGCAAAGAAAGGTGTTAATATGATTATTTACTCCAGTTTGCAACACGTTCATGTTTACCTTACTCTATCGTGATACTGCAGCAAAACTACTTACTAACATAAGCTGTAAAAAATTCCATCAAACCACTGTGTTGGTAGCACGTTATAATATGACTCAAACGAAAATATTCTACAGCTAAATTCTTGGAGATGCAAGAAAAATGCATGTTAATGAAGACCTAAAATACCGGTAGGAATTCTGTGTATCCCACGAACTTCGAATTTTTCAGTTTTGGGCAGACAGTTCACAAAAATGAACACGGCTTAAAATAGTAGAAAACATCAATAGACGCAAAAGCGCTTGTTGATGAAGCGTTCGAGCAAAAAATTAAGTTAATTAAATTAATTCAAAAAATACATAATTTCAGGACGAATTTTTGAAGTTTAAATAAATGTTCGAAGCAAGTCGATGAAGTTATGAACAAATGAATCAAATGCAACTGAGCGAGGTCAAGAGTATATGGTTGAAGGATCGATTTCAACTCACCACCTTTACAAAAAAATGACCTTGAGAATGCGAACCACTATGACATGAAAAGTTGTTGTGGATGTTACAGGAAGTGTTTGTTCACGACGTAATTGAAATTAAGAGGGAATATGTGAAAGAATCGGAAGCTGTTTTCACGCAGCACCCTTCATGCTAAGTAAACCTATTCACCTTTTATTGAATTACCTAGATACACCCATCAGTGAGATGCCAGCTGAGCAACAGTTCAAGATTGTGAGAAATAAATGCATTGGAAAGATTTACAAATAAGCAAATCCTTAGCTACGTGTATAGTGGAATTTTAGCGCACGTGTATCAGTGCTTACAAAAAACTCGTCTGTATTTGTACTGTGGTTGTCGTAGCATTGCGCGCTACTACGCTGAAGTGAAAAGGCGCTCAAGCTGTCAAATTCGAGCGAAACTTTCATGCTTTGAATAGATTCAGCGGCGAATCACTTCGTTGACTTAAGTTTCAAGTTCATCGCGCAAAACGTTCACAAGTTCTGAAAGTGCTCTGAGAGAAACATCTTCTGCAAAATAATAAAGTGGGAAGAAAAGTAAATTTTTAGGCTTAGGCAAAACAAAGTGAGTAGCGCGTACCTTCGGTCTTCGACCGGACGCCATGAACACGAATGCAGAGAAAATCGTTCGCATTAATTCCAAGCAATCGATTGTCGCAAAAACTCTGCTTGAGTTTGAACTCTCCCGATCCTAAAGAACCAATGCAAGTTAAGTGCATTTGAAAACAAACCGTCGCCAGTTGCTAATTACCCCAAAATAGCAAGCTTAGTTAGCTATTCTATTTTCGCGCAAAAAAATGCCAGTTATTGCGTCACGTACTTTTCTCTTCGTCCCAATTGATTCTAACTCCACTGATAGTTGCTGAACTTCTGTCTGCAACGGCGCAGAATACTCCTTCAAGTCGAAGCAGAGGCAGCCAGCTTTCGACGTAGTGTTTCAGTGTTCTGTGAGTTTCTGGAACTGCGTGATAGATGGGACGTTAGAAAGTTTTAACAAGAAAGTCATACATGTGTCCAAGGGTTTGAATTTGCCAATGCAACGTTGATTTTCAATAGATGAAATCGATATCGCGTGATGGTATGGTTTAAAAAATAGGCTGCATTCTTATTTTCCACAAACGAATAGCTTCATTATTTCCGTAAGTGTTTTATGGTTTTACAACTGAATGCAAGATAAGGTTGGGCAATTGTAAAGTCAACCAGACGCAGTTTGAAGATTTACTGTGAAATGGCAAAGTTTTACAGTTTTCACCAGTGAACTACCAAGCTGCAGTTTCTTTGAAAATAAAAGCACCACCACTTAAAGAAGAAAACAGCCAATGTGACCCTCAGAAAATCTAAAAATCGCATTATGTTAACTTTTCCCCAATAAATCCTTTTAAAGCTTTTATTCGCGATTTAAGCAAGCCTTTATTCGCGATTTAAGCAAGGCTAAAGAAGTCAAGAGACTATCGTCAAAAACATCTTAGGCATTAAATCAAATCTTAAGATTACCCCAATAAATCAGACCAGAAGCGATCAGACATACGTGGGTTGGGTCTTGCGTCGGCGGCGAAAGTTTCAACAGCTGCGCTTTGATGTTCAACGCAAATCTCGATATCTTTGGCAATGCAGAGGAGCTGCACGCAAGGCTGCAGCAAACCGCGATGGATGGCAGGGTAAAGCTGGATCAGGATCGAGTTCCCAGGCTTGATGTCAAGGGAAACCACTCGGCCGTGCTTGATATTGTTTTTTGTTCGGAAGGACATGAAGTCGGGGCAGGTTGAGGTCTTTTGATTGCAATTTGGCCGGTCACATGGGCCAACGTCTTTGTGAGACCTCCTGGGACATTTCAGGAAGCTCTTACGCGAACAAGCAACGCTGTAAAAAGTCAATGTCGTCCGGTGAAGAAAAAAGACCAAGAGTGTGAGAAACGTTTAGCGTGTGACTCTGAAACAATGGTGAAAATAACACACATTTAGGTGATGACGTTGACTTCTATATTCTGTAAAGAACAAACACATGTATAAATCTGGCCGCACGAAAACCGCAACTAACAACTGTTAATTACACAAAACAAGACAAGGTTGGTATCAAGCCGCGAAATTTAGCACATAACACGCAACACGGGCACGTACTCGTCAAGGCATCGTTCCACGTAGTTATGGTGCACATCATCCATAACGCCAGATTCATTCCATTGAGCTGTCAACGCAGATATTAGCGGTAGCCATCTTTGTGAACCAACTTCAAATCGGACCCAAAATTTTGAGATAGTTGCAGTCTTATGCACATCGTGGTTTTCATAATAATACCTTTAACGACATTAAGACCATTAAACATTTGGCATACAGCCACACAATGAAACCGCAGGTCAGAGTCGCAAAGGCCTTAATACGACTTGATGAGGTCTAAACCAGTCATACAGAAACTGCAAACCAAATGTTTTCGTCTAGAGCAGTGTTTCTCAACCTTTTTCAGCTTGCGACCCACTTTTACTGAACTTTTTGTGGGACCACCATGATACTGCGGTAAAACAACAACGATAAATCTGATATATGAAAAAGAAACAAAATATGAGCAGGGCAGCATGCAAATTTCTGTTGGTGGAAAATCTTGAGCTTGCTCATTGGATATCATAAGATTACCGATTTAATCAATAGAAAACCGGATAATTTTCAAGAAACATTTTCGTCAAATACCGGGATATTGTAACATTTTGAAATGTTTCGCGGCCCTCCTGAACAAACTTCGCGGCCCACTGGATGAGAAGCGCTGGTCTAGAGGTTCCTAACTGAGGGTGAATTCACTCCCTGAGGTGAATGTCACCTATGAAGTGAATGATTCACTGAATCATGAGTGGTAACAATGGTATATTTTTCATTTATAAAAAGCTGGAAGTGCTGTTGCACTGGAATATGATTCAAATTTACGCGTAATTGTAACTGTGCATCTTATTCACACCGCTGTAAATGATAAGGTTATCGGTTTCATTTCAGCAGTGCGTGTGTGCTGGATTGTTCAAATTGAAGCCCCAAGTAGGACGTTCGTAAAAAGGTGGTTGCAACTCCTGCTTGTATTTCATTCGCCTATATAAACATCAAGACTAATTTTTTTTTATCTCATTACTCTCGATATGCATTTGCATAAGATGAAAGTTAATACATTTGTTGGGGAGAATTAAAAAATATATATTTGTCAAGCGCAAAAGAGAGCACAAATCTTAAGCACTACTTTCTAGACACTTCGCCAAGCAACTAGATCGATAAAGGACAAAAATATTGCAACTTCAAAACCTGTGCTTTGTTAACAGTTCTTTACAAAAGGCGGAAGTTATTACTTTGTTTAGAGATGATAAGTGCGTAGTTTTGACTGGGAAAACGTGTATTTTCCGCTATTGCAATATAGAAGTATGTGGACTACACAATCAATGTCGAATACCAACGCAGCGTTATTTCACCACAACTGATGTCTCCAAGTAGGCCTAACCAAATTAGTCATGCAGATAAATTAGATCTTCTGGCGATTTTTATTAGACGTTTCGCCCACCTATTCAAGTGGGCTGCCTCAGGGCAATGTTTTTTTTTAAAGCAATGTTAAAAAACACTGCCCTGAGGAAGCCCACTTGAATAGGTGGGCGAAACGTCTAATAAAAATCGCCAGAAGAGCTAAGTTATCTGCTTGATTTGAAACCTAGTGGCAAATGCTATGAAATAACAACATCAGTCGCAAAAAGAACAAATTAGTCATGTTTAAGTGAAGGAAGAACACAACATAAGGTGCATCTGCACTGATGTTTATTTTTTTCAACTCGGAAATGTTGGTGGAAAAATAAATATGTGATTTACTGTACTTCTTTCAATTTTGACGGTTGTTTGTCTCGAGGCACATTAGTTGCAGTCTATCACTGAACAACGAGTTTCACTATTTCGACGTTATAGAGACGCAGCGTCCACGTACTTCAGATGCCACGTCAAGGTGTTTTCTTTCAGTACTTTCTGGCCGTGTGCTGGCGGTACATCCCTCTCAAGCACCGGTTTCGATTTCTTTGCCATCAGATCTCTGTATTTTACAGGCTTCAAAATATGCTGCAGGTTCTTCAAAGCAACACTAGTGAAAGAAACTTCTTTGCTGGTGATCTGTTGGCGAATGTGAAAAACGAGGTTAACACCCAACCTTCCATGGTGTAAAAAAGGTTGAAAGCTTCGAGGCATAAGTGGAGACAAATGTCTTTAGTTTCATGAGAAGGCACTTGAGCACTTTCAGTTTTCACGAAACAAAGATGAGGTTTGGGATATCGAAGTCAGGCACAGAAAGCGTGAAGCGAAAATACAGTAGATCGCTATTTTATCATACGCGCATTTTAGGTCAAAAAACATTCATTGAAATTGATAAAATACAACTATAGTAATAAGTAAATCAATTTTGTTGTCAAATAGCATATACTGGCGGCAGAGACAGACGCAACAATTTGAAAAAATCCGAATTTCAGTTCATGCAAACAAATTTGATGTACATCGACGAGTTTCTATGTCACTTATTAACTTGCCTTACCATTGATCAACTTCTTAAAAGGTCTAAGGCGGTTATACAATCATACGATAAACATTGCATAAACACTTTGTCTCCAGTCTCCAAATTCGAAGCACCTCAGTGACGATCACTTGCATGTAACTCCTCTCTTCGTGGTTTTGCAGCAGAGCAGCGAGCGCAAAACCATTCATTCCTTTTTCATAATCCTTTGCGTCATTCTGCCTTTGCGCAATCAACTTGCAAATTCTGGAAAAGTTCGAAAGCAAAGTTTCGTTGATTGCAGTGCACCTAAAATGGGGAACTTTGTTTTCATAACGTTCAAAGCAGATCCAATTAACACTATACAGTACGTGTAGAAAATGCTTTTAATAAATAAAATCCCCAAACCGTAAAGATCCGTAAGTTCTCATTTTTGATTTCTGGTTCAAAATAAAACCTAATTTAGTGCTTTCAACTGCATTACGTCTAACCCAGCATTTGTTTTTGACCATAATTAGAATGTACATTTGATTTGAACAGGCTTTAAATTTTTTCTACCCGTGAATGTTATAAAATTTACCATCACAACACATAGAGTGGCAAGCGCACAACACTTCTGATTACAAACACCCTTTCCGCACTTCCAGTTGCCCTGCAAGTGCAACTAGCCGCACTGGAGCGGGTGGTGGATGGCAAACAACAATTTTAGGTCTGCAGGGATCTTCACAGCGGCACAACATGTTTCAATTAAGAAAAATAAAAGACATGGATTAAGAGTGTGAACTGTTATATGAACGCCGCGTAGAGCGAAACAGCAACAATATGCGCCGCACATTACAAGCAGTTAAGGTTGGATGACGTAAACAGGTCGCTTGCCTCTATGCCTGTATATACCGATGGGTGTAAACTCCTTTCAGGATTTTGGAAATGAGTTCAGAAAAACGCCAGCAGCGTAAAGAGTAATTTGAATCTGAAACGATAGTTCCAGATTTATGGTTAAAACTGGTTGAGGAACTAAGACGCGAGCCGCGATAAAAACAGCGCAGGATTTTTTGAAACAAAATTTGTTTTTACCTCTGGATTGTCAGGTCAGTTTAACATTTTGCGGTGCTGTTGGCACACTGATGAAATAAGCGCAAGCCATCAACGAGACAAAAGATGGCATCAACTTGCCAAACAGGTTAGTCAACAAATGTCATTTATTTACAAAATCACTGTCACAAATTTTCTATCCTTTGATCTTACTAACAGAAGGGATCAATGAAGAAGATTATTTTCATCAAAGTTGATTTCAACCTTGCTTAACCTTTTCAGTGAACTGATACTGGTCTGCTCCAGGAGCAGAGAGTATCGTCACAAGTGAACTGCTCTACATCTTCACTGTCGTCGCTGAGAGTAGGATGATGCCATTACAGATGATGCGCTGGCTCAACGGGTGTCTAGAGCAGGGGTGTCTTAAGCCCGTGGACCAGCATTGCCTTCCGAAAATGTTCAAGGTTAGCATTGTCCGAAAATTTCGCTTATGCTTTGAGGTAGAGACTCTTCTGCGTTAGTCACAACACAATCTGAAACCAAAACCGTGGGCCATGTGAAATGCGCTACAGGGCCCCACTTTGTGCACCCCTGGCCTGGAGCGACTGGTTCGATGGTAAAATCAGAGGAAGCTTCGTAGTTGAAGCGTACGCCTTGCCACCGACAAACACAGAGTTTGATCCAAGGGTATGAAGGAAACTGTGCTGCATTTTTTACGAAATTTCAATACGACCAAAAGGAAAATGGGGAGATTTCCACCTCGTCCTGCCGCTGATTTCCATGAATAATACACTACACCGCAAGCATATAAGACTTAACTCACGGTTTCAAATTCTGTTCATCTTCCTGAGTGTCCAAGACAATGACATTATCGGACGCTGGGTTCACCATAGCGTGTTTGATCTTCTTGATCATCGCACGTTGTGCTATGATGTCAGGATAGCGTCGGATCGGGGAGGAACACCAGGAGTAGAACGGCAGACGTAGCGAAAAGTGACTGAACAAGTCGTGCTCTTGAACAGTGTAAGGTTTCAGCGTGGCTCTCTTTTGTATCTTCATGAACCTTGAAAAGCAGGCTCGGTTGAAGAAACGCAATACATAAAACATAATAAATAAAACAAGTCAGAAATCAAAAATTAGTTTTGACAATAACCTATAGAGAATTCTCAGTGATTTTGATCAGGGTCAAGCTTTTCAAGATTTGTGCGTCACTCATTTCTATGATCGTTCCAAACACTGGAGACAAACGAAGATCAGGAAGACAACATTTTCTCACCCTCTTGCCGCCGGTGCCAAGCTGGGCTGCAGCAAATCGCAGCAGAATAAGAGCAGAGCTGACTCCAGGTCTTTTCTTTGCATGGCTTTTCTGATGTCATCCCACACATATTTGTACACTTCAATCTAGCGAAACAAAGCCAATTGTAAAAACACAAGATTCAAAGCTAGAAAAAACGCACCATAAACAGTTGACTATTTTATGTTAAAGATTTGATTTGATTTTACTGTTTGGTTTGATGTCAGTTACTTTTTTAGGCTTGATAACCGTTAGTTTTACAGAAATTTACCATTGACTATCAACAAACGTCTGGTAGTTTAAACCTGAAGAGAGCAACATACATGCTATGATTTACCAACCGTTTTGACCTGTGTGGGTAGCCGAAAGGCCAACCATTTTTTCTTCCAATCTCTCAGTGACATCAATCTTCATGCATAGGTCGTGATGATATTGCATACGTTTATGTCTGAATGCAATTTCAACTTACAGGGAAATCGTCACATGTGCAGTCAGCCTTAACCGTCACACACGGAAATGTTTTTTCCTTTAGGTTGGGCCTTGTGAATAGTGATGCGAAGTGTTACTTTATCTTTTGCGGGTACTGATGTGCTTGCTTCTAAGCTGAGAACCGAATTGTTTGATGTTCAAACGTACTGTTAAGTGGTAGAGTTGGTTAGGCACGCGGCTCCAAAGCTGGTGGGGTGGGTTCGGTTCGGGTTGTACTGAAAACCTGAAACACGGCACTTGCGGCCTGTCCAGCCTCGTGTTCCGCGTTGGTGCGTGAGTGCAAGGCAAAGGTTCACGCGCGATGCTACCACTGACTCACCACCAGTGTGGTATTAGCTGCGAAAGAAGCCGCATAGCCACAGCGTAAGCCGAGATGAGCGCCACAGAACACATGTGACACTCCGAAAGGAATACAAAAGCGAGTATAAACGAAATTTAAGCACGGTATTAAGCGCTGCGAAAACTGAAAGAGTTGGTAGTTCAATGTTTCAAAGTTACGTAATTTTGAGTAAGTAGGGTGAGATGAACATCTGCCTCTCTTCGTTTCTTGGTAACAGGTCCAAACATTTATTTGAATTTAAAAGCATGGCATACACCTATCTTACTGAGGTTTCGCGAGTTGAGTAGGTAGGAAATCGGAAAACTTGTTTTGAGAACTCCGGTATTTTTTATTTAACAGGGAGTTATTTTTGAGGAGTTTAAACAAAATTACCGAAAACAATAAAGACTATACTTATGCTTTTACTGTGGGTAATTGATGCAATTTGCGTTTCCATTTCAATACTTTACTACAGTGGTTCCCAACCATTTTCTGATCGCGTATTTGTGGGTCCCGTACTGTCAGCACATAACACCTTCTTTCAGAAAAAATCAACCTACCAAATATTATTCGATCAAAATTTTTAAAAACCAGAATTGGCACAAATGTGACATGAACAAAATGGCTGTGGGAAATTACAATGGCCATTTTTTAACACCAACATGGGAAGTACACAAAAATTCAGGAATTCAATAACAGGACCCGGTTAAGTATAAACTACAGCTGTTTATCTAATTTTTTGTGAAATAAAACAGAAAGTAGGCCTATTCGCGTACCACCTTGAAGGCCTTCGCGTACTTGTGGCACACGTACCACAGTTTGGGAACCACTGCTTTACTACTTTACTTCCGGGCTACCGACAACAACCGCGAAGAAAATCTGAATTTTTTAATGATAACCAATTAGGATCCAGTACTCAATTCCAGCAATGGGTATAAGAATCCAAGACACCCGTAACATTAAAATATTGGGAAAAAATGGCTTTTTTTACAAGCAGTTGACGGCACTTGAAATGAAGCATCTGTAAACGCCGTGCACTCGAAGCAACAATTGGGGCAAAATTTATGCAAGAAACAGGAACGCCTTGGTGGTGTTTTTACGGCTGCCACTGGGCTTCACACTTAGATGAGTATTTACAGGTTCCACGAAAAACCTGAGAATCTGAATTGAAAATAAATCTGTATTAAAAATCTGTACAGTTTATATTGTTTGCTTTGCACGTAAAAGTAAACACGACAATGTAACATGTTCCCAGCACTTCTTACCGCAGCGCAACAGCAACAAAACAACCACAAAGTTGCCCATAAAATTTTTACCCGCTGCGACTCATTTGCCAATTCAGCTTCGTCAGGATTATCCGATCGCTTCAGATAATCCAAGCAGGACAGCTGACGCAAAGAGAGCCTGATTTGTTTCGCGTATCGCCGCTTCCACAACATCCACTCATCATCAAGGGGAGGATCTTGGCATCGGAGAAGGAAGTTGCAATGCTATAAATAGTAGAGAAGCTTTCTTAGCGACCAGAACACACGCTTTTTAAGGAACACTTTTCCTGTTGAAGCGTATGTAAGGGGAGCATACTCGGTCTGATAAAAGTGTAAACAGGGATAAAAAAGCATCAAACTGACTAGGGGCAAGTGAAAACTTGTAGGGGGAAAAACAGCATTCCCAAACTCTTTTCGAAAAAATACTGAGGCTTACATTTTAATATAAAACTGGATGCTTCCTATGCCTTCTGGCGCAAAGGAGCAAAACAAACAACGTGATTTTTTATTCTGAGCACATACACGATACAGGCAAACGCATGCGACAGCACCTTGTTCTTCATAAAGATTGCAGAGCAGGCGTTCAGTGTTATCATGGCTTCCTCGATGAGCATGTGGGCCAAACCTTCTTCACAGAACTCATGGTACTTGTCAAAGTCGGGTTCTCCATACAGCATAGCTGTTCCCAGACGAGTCTGACGAAGTTTTAGCACGAACTGCCAAACTTGGTCTGAAGACAAATTGTAATCTCAGCTAGCCAACATCATTTTCTGAAGTTCTGGATCGCAAAACGTCATTCTTTTTTGGTAAGTTTTTCTTTTTCACAATACACCACCAGAACCTAAAGCAGGTGAACGTTGAGCTGCTCCGTTTTGCTTCAAAGACGCAATTCTGCGTTTTAATATTCTTAAGTGTTTTTAAACAACAATTCATCAAACCGGAAGGGTTGCTTTGAAAATCTACGCAACGGTCTTGCTTCGTTTCAGGCAAAGTCACAACAATAACTATTTTCAACGCCGCAGGGCGGACGTATCTTATAAATAAAACACTTCTTCGATGCTCAGCGTGGCATGGAACTAATATACGAGTTGTCTAATGCAAAACAGGTTTCTAGATAGGTCTAAAAATAATATCTGGATAGGTTCAACAACAAACATGAAGTTTAGGGTTAAAACAGTGAAATGTGAGACTGCAATACTTCAATGGTCAAGCCAGAGCCTGAGTAGACGCAAGATTAAGATAGATGAGATTTTAATTAAGTTAATCAGGTGTTAGTATACAAAAGAAGCTTTGTGACAAAATGTCACGATTCGAAATATATCATTTTCCTGTAGGAAATCTACACGAAAAGAGACGTACACATCTGCTGAGGAAGTGTTTTGTCTTCGGAGACGTCGAAGTCTTTAACAAGTTTCAACTTTCCATCAAGAAGGAATTGCGCAGCTTGTCTGTAGGTGAACTGGTGTCGCGACCGGATCTTAGTCAATCGCGGAACAGGGAGGCTGTCTTCTGCAATTGAAGGTACAAAGATGTCGGCAAGAAAAAAACATTGGAATGTCGGGGGTGGTCTGTGGCACCCATATGCGCTTGCCCTGCACCGGGGGTCACGGGGATACTTTCGTAGTGAATGCTGCATTGCAAGTCAATGGCCCAGCAAAAAATGTATAAATCTTGAAGAGGTTTTATGGAAGAAAGCGCTACAACAGTGTCCGTCAATAAACTAACTTCACTTAAATCTGAATAAATGCAATGCATCTCCAACGTGCGACGTTTTCCCCGCACAATTATAACATAAGCGAAGTTTTATAGGTCCCGTAATATTGTTAAAAGGGAGAGCGCTGCAGACCTTTTGCACAGTGGGTGTTGGTTGCCAGGACTCCTTCAAAAACGAATTATTGTTGTTACAGGATTCGTGTTTCTACCTATTTGTAAACCAAGTGCAGCACATTGCATCTGTATTTCAGTCATTCAATATGAAGATACAGTATGTTTGAAAGATCTGAGGAAGCTTTTTACCCCAGCTACTCATTAACAACCAAACAGCAGGCAATTGATTAGTTCGGTAAGAACGTATGCTTGAAACATCTATTGAACAACCCTGAGTCGCAAAAATTAGCAAAATAATAGCCATTCATGCATATGCAACCAACGTCAAATTACTCAGTCAGCGTACCGCTCTTGTTTCTGTTTTTAGCCAAGGCAGGTGGGCGTGTTGTGTGGAAGAACATGGAAATGGTGGGTCTTGTTTCGCCGGGAAGAAGACTGCACTTGTTCGAACTCAAAGAACGCGGGAGCATCGGAGAGTTCGTACGGTTTTCATTTCTTGCGGTTTCTGCGCAAAATTATTTAAACACCAACGCAAATTCAAGATACGCAAACTCGCTTGTAGCTAGAAAAAGCCGGTCATTCCTACGGTGGTTGGAAAACTCCAATCCGCATTTGCTTCGTGTAAAAACACAACCTAACGATCAAACAAGCGGTATCATTCTGAAACAGTTTTCCGAACTTTGCACGCACTTAGCCTGAAAATGAGATTGTTTGTTCTTTTTCCGGTAAACTTATTCTAATATTTTATTCACTTCACAGGAAGCAATTAACGTTACATTTTGTAGTTATACGCTTCAATCGTCAACTGATGGCTGTATTTCAGATAGTTATCTTAGTTTAAGCAAGCATCACTTCACAATACGCTTGTTAACGTATTAGATGCAGTGCAATCAATTTCACGCCAATCGATTGAATCAATCTGGCGCTTGAAAATATATCTATCACAAAGGTCTCGGATAACACAAGCTATCTGTGAACGCACAAAACATTTTGCCACTGATCATAACAAAGTAAAGTTTGTTTCCATAAAGTAGTCGATATCCTGTGGCACCACCAGTTCTTGAAATAAACAAGGCTATGGTGATATTGTTACGGAGTCCGCAGGTGGGATAGTACAAAATGACCGAAGTTCGATATCGAAAATAGTCTGCTGGCCATGCCGAGAATATTCTTTAATAGATTTCTTTTTAAAATTGACGCACAAGGTAAGGGGAAAAAGCTTCAATGGGAAGACATGTCTGCCTTATATTTTGCGGGCAAGATGAGTGAATTTTGTTCAAGATGCAGCGAAACCTGGTGTTCACGTTATACAGATGAAAAATGACCCAAGAACGAATTATTGCTCTGGTAGAGTCAGTCAATTCAAATGTTTTTTTATCCTACTCAAGGTAAATCGCAGCAGTTCCAACTAGGATTAGTTCGTTCAAACAAACAAATTAAGTTTTTCGTCCGGTGTTGGTTTCTTTTATTTGCAAGTTTGCCAACCTTTCCCCCACTTGCACATGGATTTCACTTTTACGTTGATAAACAACCGTTACCTCGTTTCCTTCACGCGTCGCATTTTTGTGTTGTCATCAATGTATGTCACACTTGCTCATTGTCTTGTGTTATTGATAAATTGCATGTACTCGCGGTTATAAAACTGCTTTAGGGAAAACTACTTGAACAGCTGAACGAAACGTCGGCAAAGAAACAAAATATAAAATCAAGTGTACTGTATATTTTCCAATAGGCCAGTGGTTCCCAACCGGGGAGGAATTCCCCCCCAGGGAGGAATTTCATGAGTTCAGGGGAGGAATTTCCACTTTGCAGTTAAGTTACCTATTCAGTGTACAGTAAGTGTTGTGCATCTTTTTATTGACATTGACTCTTTCAAT
>Ga0210059_1002361_pt1 | contig 29535 bp, 14 predicted proteins | sample Ectturendosymbi2_FD_188042 | JGI IMG/M metagenome (GOLD analysis project Ga0210059, IMG submission 188042) | Ecteinascidia turbinata endosymbiont from Florida, USA - Sample 2 (SPAdes) (version 2) | ecosystem: Host-associated > Tunicates > Ascidians > Unclassified | place: Key West, Florida...
ACATTTTTGAACTTAAAAAAGGTCTGCATTAGGCAGATTAAAAAAAACTTCACCAGCGTGTTTCAACAGTGTTTTGAAAAGCACTTCGAAAAAAGACATGGTTTTATTTGGCTTCTCAAAAAAGAAATTGTTTGGCACTCTCCCATCTCTTTTGAATAAGCCTATGGGTTTCATAACAAAACTCTTGGAAAAACAGTTCAAAGATAGTGCTTAGCAAAGTACTCCCAACGTCTCGTTGCAGAGATTACGCTGTGCCGTTTCGTTGGTGCATGCACATTTTTTATTGAATTCAGTATAAATTTTAAACGGTGTAGAGGGCAAATCGTTTTATCCATCTCGAAAACAACATAACAACATAGAAAGGTTAGCCACTGACCTCTTTGAATGGCTAAATTTTGAACAATCATTTTTTAAAACAATTTTTAAAGGAACTCCTTCTTGCAAAACTTCATAAAAAATAACCTGTGCGAAGTCTCGAGACAAAGAGCTTGAGACCGAGACCGAAATCTTTCGAGACCGAGACGAGACCTGAGACCTTCGAGACCGAGACCGAGACTTCAAAAAACGGTTGTCGAGATGCATCTCGAGACAGAGACTAAATGTCGAGACTACAACACTAGTATGGTAATGTCTGTTTTGTCTCATGAGGTAAAATAGTGCTAGGGTTATTTTGCCTTTGGATGAACATGATTGGTTAAAGTGGTTACACGACAAGTTCGAAATGCATGACCTACTTATTTGACGGTGACATCTCCAGTGGCTCAGTTCAAATTGCATGAATGAATTTTGTCATGGTTTCAGTACTGGCATTGGAAGCTTTTGGCAGCTTCTTTTCTGCATTGTGTGAACTGTAGTCGAAATCCTAACCACAAATCATCAGCCCTTCCACTACATTCTAAATCGTTGTCTCGGCATATTGTACCTTCCACATAAACACAAAGTACAGGTAATTGTGTACGACTAAAGGTAAAATAGCCCCAGCACACTTTCACCTCATGAGGCAAAACAGGCACTATCAGTACCGTATATACTGTATTTCGTATAACGCTTTTCTGTCAAAAGACAACTCTATCTGCTTGAAACAAACAATTTCAAGTGTACTGCAGTTGACAGTATCATAAAACTGATTTTTCATCAGTTCAGTCACTGACGGTTTGGCACGGTAATGCTAACAATATGCTGTCAAAAATATATCTGAAATATTATGACTTCAAAAAATAATTGCACTGCATATTGAACTACCACTCCACTGGCTTCATACTTGATACTTCAACGTTGGGTGAACATTACATAACTCTACACTGCTACACAACAATGTTTTAGCCCAGGGGTCTCCAACCTACGGCCCGCAAAGCCATTTCATCCGGCCCGCACAGCCATTTTGTCGATAATGAAAAAGTAATAAGTCTACATCTACGAAAAATTTGTTGATTTGGTAGAATGTAACATATCACGAAACAATCACATTACGTAAGATGTCTGGCCCTCGAACTGTTGTGTAATAGCTTACTGTATGTGGCCCTCTAACAAAAAATTTTGGAGACCCTGCTTTAGCCAGTGATACAATTCTAAGTGAGACACAATCGGTGTCTGCCAAAAACTTCCTTGTTTTGGTACTGCATTAACTCAAGTAAAACGTCGTAGGTAGCCTAGCCTACATGAAAATGAAAAATGTTGGCAATAGCCATCAATCACACGAAAACCACGAGCAAACAACGCAACTTGGGTTTGGGTACGATGGCAAGTTAACCACGAATGGGCGTAACGGTTTTGTTCAGATATAGCCTGCAGAGTGCCTCACTGAAACATTGAACAGATTGCAAAACGACATGTCCAGTATGAGTACTGTATTACTAAAAATTGTAGGGCGACCAGACGAGTAGGCCTAGGTGCTTCAGTCTGAATGTCCAAAATAGTATTAGACTTTGCATACATTGAGCAACACGAGATGCAAAAACAAACTTTTGCCCATAGAAAAGCTAAATGCTGTGTCAGCAAAGCGAATCCTCATGAAACTTTGCAAGAAAAATTGAAGCAATCATGAGTTTCGAATGTGCTAAGAAAATTAAGGAAAAAACGACCTCCTCTGCCGCTCCGCCGAGAAAGAAACTTTTTGGCTCCGCATTTGCAAAAAACATGCGGAGTCCGCCTCTGCGGAGTCCAAACTCTGCTTTTTGTCCACCTCTGTTAAGTACTCTGCTTTCAACGAACCCCATTAGCATTTCTAATGTGTAAATTAGGAAAAGCTTTATACCAACCCATATCCTTAAACAAACTGTTGGTTAAAATTTGTTTCAAAAATTTGTGAAAAGACTACATCAAGTAAGAGCAAAAATTTACAACAAAGGATAATTTTTTTCACTATCAGAGAATGAAGCTTCTCATAACACAGTGTTGCAATGTTTGCAAAAAAGTATGTGATGAACTATTTGGTACTTTTGCACATTTTTCAAACAACTAGTGACAATGCAAGACGACGGCAGCTTTGACTCCTCCAGCCTCAAAGCTTTTCAAAATAGTCTCAGGTTCGATGGTATTGTTGGGGAGTTGTGGGACCTATGAGCCATTTTTTACGTTGCAGGTCATAAGTCGCAAACTTTAGCTAGCAAAGCTCCAAAATTTAGCATGAATACCAAGCCCTTTCCCGACACACTTACCTAAACACTAAACCCTGAGCCCTAATCATCAGTTTTCTCAGCGCATTTGAGATGTTGAAAATCACTCTATGCATGCGGACATGACGTAAAGTCAGAAATTTCGCAAGTTAGAAATTTCTTACCTGTTATTGTTTTTCAGTTATTTTGATTCTGAAAATAAAGAAATAAAGTCTGGCAATTACTTTTTTGATGTGTGTTGTGTAAATTAAAACATTTTGGATAGATGTCAGGTACCCACAACAAGCTATAGCACGGCAATAAGTTTAACCACTGAAAATTTTCGGACTTAGTCGTTGACCTCAATTATTTTTATTTTTCTCACCCTAAGGCAAACAGTAACCCGAGACACTTACCTAAATACGAATTACCAAGTCTTAATAATCAGTTTTATCAGCGTATTTGGCATGTACAATATTACTCTGTGCATGAGTAGGCTACATGGTGTAAGTCAGAAATTTCGCTTGACACCGGGCAGAATTAATGTTATGAGAAAAAACTGCTAATTTTCCCTCCTAACCCATACCGGAACAACACTTATATAGGGTGAAAGAAGTTCACCTTTGGCCATCGGCGAATGATTTTATTGTTACCGTCACTGGTAATAGTCACGTGCCGATGTTCTGACTGATTCACTTACCTACGTCACGCGTCAGCAGGGCGATAAGTCACGTGAAACTGACACGCTTGACCGACCAATATTTACAATGAAACACAGATTGGGGAGAGGAGACGGTGAGCTTGAAGTCATGGTTTCGGTTTGCAATATATATCTACAGTAGCTTATTAGTTTTGCGAATCGAACTTGTTGTGAATACGAAATTTTACTACCGTGTGCAAGCATTGCAGAAAGTATGTTCGTGTTATTACTTTCCATAAACTTTAAAGAAGTGGAACACGAACCACATGACAATGGCACATCAGATCGATCCTGATTCCTTCCTATCGAATCGAGTTCGACCTGTCACCTACGTATGTATCTTTAGCATCAGCTTCAGCCCAGGCCTATTTGTTTTTATGTTATATTCTGTTGTTCACTTGTATATATACTGTTTTTGTAAATGTTTTTTTGCCATGTTTCTCTTGCATACTGTTTTTGTGTGAATTATGTGTTGATACATTTTGTTGGGTCATAGCCTAGCCAAACAAACGCACATATTAAACACACAGCCAAAATGAAATGGTATAAAAAAACCAATCAGACAAAAATATGTACACAAACAATCCAAAATGGAGTCACAAAGAAATGTAGCATATATCAAAAAAAAAAAAAAAACGCGATAGACATCAACATAGCCTAGCCTATTTGTATTGTAGCCTATCGCTTCCCTGTGGACATTTGGAATTTGAATATTTCTGAGATACAATTCAATTTGATGATTGATTCAACTTCGTTGCATGATATGTATATTGTATGGAGTGTACTGTATCCATGTGTCAAATTAATAATTATGTCATACTGTATATATTATACTTAATACTATGCATCAGCCATGATTGGAATTACTGTACAATTTTTTGTATCATAAGCCGAAGCATGGAAGCCAGCATAGATGGAACGATGCTATACCTGAAGATTCTGTTGACTATGAGAAAGATGGGTACAGTGTCTACACCAGCTAGTCAAGGAAATAATATTGATCTTATCTTGCTCCGATTATATTTTCCATTTATCATTTTATGCAATCAATATTCAATGCACAAGAAAAAAGCTGCACTATACTGTACAACATACTGCACTATCTTTTGAAACTTACAAAACTGTACTGACACTTAAAACTTTAAAAACTGCACTCATTTAAAACTACCAACAATTTGAAATTGCAATACAATATATAGTGGCTTTGATTCAAGTAAAACAAACTGTGATAATGGGTGCCTGACATGGAAGAAACAGTTATCTCAGTTATTTTAGAAGGAAATGACTACAGATTCACCTGGCCTGATGCAATTCAAATAAGGCAGTGTCTATTTTGCCACGAAGATGCCAGCAGCAACAGGCTTGGCAGAAACAAAGTAAACACAAAAGATAAACCTAAAGCTAACCCTAACCTTAACCCCTAATGCTATTCCTTAACCCTAATGCTTACCCTTAACCTTAGCATTAACCCCTAACACTAACCTTAACCTCTAATGCTAACCCCTAACACTGACCCCCAATACCAACCCTAATGCTAACCCTAATGCAAAACCCTAATGCTAACCCAACCGTAATGCAAATGCTAACCGAAGCGTAAACCTAACACCTAAGAGAAAAGTTTGGAAAGTTCATGAAAAAAGTTAAAAAAAAAGAAAAGAAAAGTCGCCAAGGTGAGAGTCGAACCGAAAAGCAATGGCATACCAGACTTGAAGCTTAACCATGAAGCTATGAGCAGCACGCTGACTGTATGACAAATGGACCTTTTGATTTGATTTGTGTCATGCCATGAGACCGAATGTTCGACTGGCGGCACAATAGCAGGTCCAGCCGATCTGTTGCTGCCAGAATATTGGTAGTGAAATAGACACTACCTTCAAATAAAAGGGTCAGCTTGTCATTCAAACAGTGTGGGTCTCGTAGTGTAGTGGGTATGTTTTACAGCTACTATGCCAATGGTTTTCGGTTTGACTCTCACCTATTGACTTGACTTTTACTTCTTTTCAGGCTTACGTGTTACCTTTACGGGTTAGGGTTAGGTTAGCCTTACCTTAGGGTTGGGTTAGGCTAGGGTTAGGGTTAAGGTTAGGTTTAGGGCTTATCTTTTATGTTTACTTAGTTTCTACCAAGCCTACTGCACTCTCGTGCATTACTGTTACGTCACAGGTGGCATATGAATAAGTTTCAAATTTCAAGATCCACAGGCGTATCTATAGTCACTGCCATTTTAGAAATTAATTCTTCTCACTTACCATTACAAAGGAAGCTGTGTTAATTTTTTTGCACATTGTTATTGTTTTGCTTGTTTTTCCATGCAGTGTTTCTGCTGTTTGCGGCATTTTATGTTTTCAGATAAACATAATTGATAGGCTAATTCTAGCAATGTTTGGCATAGGCTAGTCAAGTAGGCTTACTAATAATATTTTTTCTTGCATTGTTTTATATAAAATGTTAGATGTTTGGCAGTGGCTATAGATCCGCCAGGGGACGTTTATTTTTGATAAGTTATTCATAACCAAATAATCAGCAGTTCTGTGATATGTTTGTTGACTGATTTGAAGCAACATCCAAACATTTTGCTGTAATCACCTTTTTTGCAAGAATGAATTTATCTAATTTCCTAGTGCAGGGGTGCACAACCTTTTGCTATTGCCGGCCACATTACTTTTATTGATATGAAGTACGGCTGCCAATGAGTTCGAGTTATATTAAATAAGATACTGCCAAGTGCCAACCAACACAGAACACATTCAAACGAATTGCGTATTGATTCTATAACTCCATGTGATATCATCATCCAGATTGTTATGCATTGTGTCGACTGATTTTCTTGCCTTGCGTTTGTTTTGCTTCAATATACATCAGCACGGCTGCCAAATTTTATATTTTAAATTAGATGTGGACAGCTGCAAAGTTCATTATCGAAGGCCGCATGCGGCAGTACAGCCGCAGGTTGTGCACCGTTGTCCTAGTGTGATAAATTTGTAATTATGGAAATGGTCAATCAGCTGTATTTTTAATGTGTTTTTACATGTTCATTAGATTTAGACTTGCTGTACTTTATTTTACAATTCTTGCTGAAAACTTTAAAAGAAATATGGATCGTCTTTTTGGAAGATCAAAGGCAAAGCAACCTCCTCCAAATCTTACAGACTGCATTTCAAATGTGAGGTTTTGATTATTCATTGTTAAATTAATGAAATATATTGTTGTGAATTTAATGCTTTCTGATTGTCATAATGAGTTGGTAAATTTCCTCAAAGCACTTTTGTAAAGCATGGCATCCTACTGCATTTAATCTGTAAACTGCCATAACATTTTTAAAATAAGGTAATAAAATGTGATATCAATATGTTGCGCTTATAATTGCTTTATGTTCTGTGTATGATTTTTGTGTTCATTTAGATAGTTTTTCATATATATATGTTTAAATATTTCTAAATGTTTTAATAAATTCTTATTTGAAGCTTCAATTGTAGTGCTTTGATTCATCAGATTGACGACAGGACAGAATCGGTTGATAAAAAAATAGCAAAGCTGGATGCTGATCTTGTGAAGTACAAAAATCAAATGAAAAAAATGCGGAATGGACCAGCAAAAAATGCAGTGAAACAAAAAGCGTTGATGGTACTAAAACAGAAGAAAAGGTAATTTTAGTCAATGGTAGAAAGTTTCAACTTCCTTGGTTTTCAAAGTTATAATTTGTATTCATACAAATATTGTAGCTTTTGAAAATTCCAGATTATCTCTATTCCTTCAAGGATTTTGCTGTATTTAATTGTAGTTAGAAATACCATGACATGGAAAAAAAAGCTAACCACTTTGGTATCATAACAATTGCCACCAAACAACTGCTACCTAGGCTGAAAATTGAAGTATCTTTAAATACAGTAGTTTGACAATAATATCCAGGTTATCATACATTAAAAACTTGTTTTTTAAGTAAAATTTTCACTTTGTATTGATTCTAAGAACATGGTAATGGCAGTGAAAATATATCATAATTGTATATTATAAAAAAATCACCATACAAAATGATTTGTTGAAACTGCTCTAAAAAGTTCTTATCAACTGATGCACCTATCTAGAGAACCCTCTGCATTGCCCAATTCTATGACACATAAAAACAAAATGTCCAGAACTTACAGGATTGAAACATGGTGTTAAATGAAGATAGCAGTCACAGAAAAGTTGTTAACTGCTGTGCTGGATCACCATTAAACAATTAGGATTGAAAAAATTGTGGAAAAGAAAATGTAATACTTTTGCATTGTTTCATCACCTTTTCCTTTCTGTTTGATTGTAACCTTTTTAAGAATATTAACAGAGAAAAATTAATTATCAAACTTCTGTGAACTGCAAAAAAGTCTTTATCACTTCAACTTACTTTATCATACCTAGCTGCTTACTACAGGAAAGGAACAATGTAGACAAAACATGCATGACTTCAGTCATTGGTTCATCAGATTCCCTGTTTTTTTGCATTGACTGTCAAAAAAGTGGTTGCAAATTTCAGATAGTCATAAAATATTTACCACACATTCATAAACTGTATAAGATGAAATATGTTTGACATTTTGAACTATTAAAAGGAGAATGATTTCTGCATGAAACGCCAAAGCCGATTGTCCCTAATTATTACGTGGGGGTCATTATTGACCCATATGCATCTCAGTGATATTACATAACTGGATTGTTAGCAACCCATATAGAGTGACCAACCATGCTTAGACTGTGACTGTCTCTAGCAACCCATACACACTCTGCATAACATGCGAGTTGCTACACATGTGGGTCACTAGCAACTCTTGTTTTGAAGAAAATTATAATATTTTCTGTTGAAGTAACTAGTCTCCATCAAGATGACTTGAATCGAATCATTCACAAATTTTTTAACACGTTCGTTGCCAGTCTATGAATATGTCGTACTTGGAAATCGGGGGAAAAACCAGGGATATTTCAGTTGATGTACCAACCGCATAGCTCCTCAGCCGATTGCGCTGGAAAGCTGTTCAAACCATCAAAAGACTTAGCAAGTCTTCGAGTCTGCAGTGAAAAAACATTTTTGGTTTTGGTTTTCAGTTTTTTTTGTGAGTGACATCATAAGTAAGGTAGGTTTTTGGGAATTTTTGGCTCCTGGTACCTGACCTGGGCCCAACCGCTACACGGAAGTATTTCGCTCAAGTTTTCAATGGAAACTATGCTAGAATCCAAGTGTTTTGAGACGTTGATCGACCTTCTAGCGTTTCTGGTTCAAAAGGTATGGCCTAAAGTAAAACAAAATAATTAATTATTTAATTACGGGATTAACATTTTCGCGTCCGGTCTAAACCAAGTGGTTTGTGCTAAACTAACCAGATCGTATGTGGCTTTGTGTGAGCATTGTTGTGGTCAGAAAACTCAAGCGGCAAGTGCACAAAGCTTCGCACTGTCGCAGCAAGCAACAATGGAGTTCACATGCCATGATCACTCTGTTATTGCTTTTTCACAGCACTTGTATATGGGTGATGTTCTTCTCGCACATCCCGTTCATAGTGAATCACACATCAACACAACACCAACGGAGAGGTTGCAACAGTGTAACTCTGGCGCCATAAGTGGTAGAGAGCTGTTCAAAGGCTCAAAAGATGCAGCACGTCTTGTAGTTTGCAATGAAAAAAGTTTTTCGGTTGGGGTGTGTGGATGTTTTATGAGTGATGTTGTAAGTGGAGGGCTTTTAGGCCACCCTAGCCAACTTCACCTGGCCCTGGGCCCAAACCATGACTATTTCGCTAAGTTTTTATTGGAATTTAGGCCACAATATGAGTCTTTTGATACTTTGGACCTGCTGGGGTTTCAGATTCAAAAGTTATGATCTAAAGCAGCTATGTCCAACCCAAATGGCTTATAGTGTCAAAAACCATGTCACTTTCCTGACCAGGGCCTCACATTGAATGACATATTAACATTTTGGCGTCCGCCTACTTTCAGGGATTTAAAAAAAAACGCCTAAACGCATGTGGCTTTGCGCAGGAATATCTCCGCTCTTGTTCGGGTTACGGACCTGGTCGAAGCGTCAAAAGATGTGGCAAGTCTTCTAGTCTGCACTTAAAGAAAAATGTTTTGCTTGGGAGGTGTGGGTTTTTTGTGAGTGACGTCATAAGTGGAGGACTTTTTAGGTCACCTTGGCCCACTTTGCCTGGCCCTGGGCGCCAACCGTTAGGTGGTAGTATTTCGCTGAAGTTTTTACTGGAAACTAGGCTACAATCCGAGTCTTTCGATACTTTGGATGACCTGCTGGGGTTTCGGGTTCAATAATTGTGATGTAAGTTAGTAAAAATATTTGACTAATTAGCTAATTTCTTTATTTTAGATCATAACTTTTGAACCAGAAACACTAGAAAGTCGATCAAAGGCTCAAAAGACTCAGACTTGAGCCTAGTTTTTAGTAAAAATTTCAGCGAATTACTTTGGGTTAGCCGCTGAGCCCTAGGCCAGGTAACATGAGCCAAGATGACCCAAACTACTTCACTTATGATGTCACTCACAAAAAATCCACAACCCCTAACCAAACAATTTTTTTTCGAGTGCAGACTAGATGACTGGGCGATCCGTTTGAGCCCTTGAACAGCTCTCTAGCACAATCGGCAGAGGAGCTATGGCGTTGCTAAGGCAAGTGAAAACTGCTGGTTTTAAGCAAAAATCTAGGTACGAATATATCGTACGCCGGCTCTCGAAATGTAGAGAACCACTGCATTAGACATAACCATTTCACTGTGTATTTGCTGTGGACTGCAACTATGTATCATCCTATATTAAGCACACATTCATCACTGCCATGTTTTCCTGAATGGTAATGATCATTTAGAATATCATGCGCATTCAAACGCCCCATACTTCTGTCATGGTGAAACATGAAGAATGCTGCATAAATTACCTCGTACTCACTCAGTGATATTCCACACACATGTCTAGCAACAACAATTACCCACAAGAGATGGGCCATATGTAGGTTTCATGCAAAAATAAGGGTTAAAAAACCATAAGTAGAAGCCAACCTTTGTGCGTTATTGATAAAAGCCCAACTTTTGATCAGTAAAACTTCTTGTGAATTTGAGTATTTGCTAACATAACACAAATGTTACGCTACCACTCATCTTTTCTCTGCATGGATGACAACAAAGCTGTTGTTGTAATGAATGTTGTATTGGTGACAAGCTACTAGCAACATTGTCAATGAAGTTTTCACTTGTACCTTTCTTGTACTGCCAAGCATGAGGCAGGAGAGACCAGGAGTACTGTTTTTCAAGTCTTCAATGTAGTCAAGTAGGGTAAAAATTTTCCTCATTGTTGGGTTGAAAAGTAACTAACTACCCCTTAAAAATTATTAAAAAGAAAAAAAAATTCAAATGAATCAGTGCTACATAGGCATTCATTAAAACATTGTTTGTAACATGTTTGTTCCAGGTGAAGTCCTTATATAGAATTAGAAGGTCTGCTTGAAAATCATGTTGATATTAGATAGGACCAAAAGTTTCAAACCAACTTTCTGAGCTTTTATGCCTGCTTTGGAAGTAATTAGCATAAACATGTCAAAGTTAGCAACTGCTTTGGTAATGCATATCTCTGCATACGCATACCAATAACAAATTTGACAACTTTACATTTTGAGTTGTACAGGCTTGATCGGTTTTACCCCAAACCAGTGGTTCTCAGAAGTCTTTTGCTTATTCTCCCTGTACAAATCCAAACACTGTCAATTCCTCCCCAACAACAATCACCAAAAAGATAAGTATATAATTGAAAAATTTTCACACTACCTACAGACAGTAGGTAGTGTGAAAATTTTTAAATTACTTATCTTTTTTCCTACCTTGGTGAGCCAGCTGGCACCTGTTTGAGAACCACTGCCACAGACAGATGTATTGACTTGGGCAAAAAATAAACTAGTTGCTTTTTTCCTCAGACAAGAATTTTTTACCCCATGTTTGCATTTCTTGTATGATCTTACTGTAAAACAGACAAAGTAAATTACTCTATAGTACTGCTCTGCAAAAAACAAGAACCTTCATATATTTTTTGGCATTTCAGCTGTATTGTAAATGTATTTGATTACAAGCTCACAAGCAATTGGCAATTACCTTGTTTTGTGTCTAGAACAGAGGTTCTCAAACTATTTTCAGCACACATCCTTTGGCGTTAGTCTTGGATACTTGCGTCTCAGCTAACTTCAAAATCAAACACAAAAAAGCAGAAAAATGGTTTATTTGCTATTATCCTGTTTTCAACAGTGTTGCTACTACGCCCGTGCCTCACTTGCAAACCTTTCACGTCCCTCAGTTTCAGAACCCAGGTTCAAGTCCAGAAAGTAATAAAACAGTGGTCATGAAGCTGCATCAGAATTGCATTTTTTTAAACTGCATCACAATAGTGTTGTGGAGGAATATAATGGTAGGTTCAAAACACTCTTTTGTGCTTGAATCACACTACAGCAGTCTTACCTTTAAGAAGGGCCAGGTCTGAAAAAATATTATTTATTTGCATTCAGCAATTGATGAAGCCAGATGCATTTAGTCAGATGAAAATATTATAAAGATTTTCTCTACCAGGTACAAAATATTTTTGACACATGTACCTCAAGACAGTAAAACATCTCTTGAGTCTATGTTCAAGTCTAGAGGCAGGCCAGCTCAAAATTTCACCCTCCAAAAAAGGACAATACTTTTGCACAGATAAGTCATTACAAGCAAAAAGTTTTTTAAAAAGTACAAAGTGAGAAAAAGAAGAAAGGCATGTTAAAAAAGAAAGTCATATCTGATAAGGAGCTTGTTTGTTGAACCAGTTACCAACGTACCATTAAATAATCAGTTAAACTTTCCTAAGTACTACATATAAGAGAAAAGCTGAAGACATAAAGATCAGTGAAGAGTAAATATGGCAAAATGTTATGCTGTTTTTTTGACCAAGCCTTAAGCTTACTACTGGGAACAACTTTTTAAAGTCTTCTTTGAGGATGTTGATGATGAAACACCAACAAGTTTGGAAATAAACTTCTTGCACTAAAATTGAGAGTACAACTAATACAAGTCATTTGTTTTGGGATTGGCCCACTGTGAAAGATATAAATATTCTTTTCTCTGCATTATATAAGTATTGTGTTTAGGTCCAGACCAGCCAGTACTTGCCAATGCAGGCAGAGGAATGGCTTGTGTAATTTTTAAGTGAGAGCATGGTTGCCAACCTCTGCAAGTTTGGAAAAGAATACTGATGACCTGCTTGAACTGATGTGATCATTGTAACCTACTGTTTTTACATTAAAGCACGCTGTAAATCATTGCAAGTTTACATTATGGTTAAGTCTTCTTGTCCCATAACCCTATTTTTAAGGTCGTAGAGGTGCCACCGTAAGGACTGTTGCATGATGAAGTACTTGTGCAAAAGTGTAGATTACTTTCAATGTACAGAACACAGCCAACTATGGATTAAAAAGCTGTAGCTTTTTTTACGTAAAAAAGGCTTTTTTTGCCCTTTCGCCTGGGTAAAAAACCTGTTTTTTAATTATACTTTTTCTTTGAGAAAAGAAAAGATAAGCAAAAAAATTCAGTCTGACAATATACTTTGACATTGGGTTACCCTCTATCAAAAGACCAAGAAAATACCTTAGCTTGTTTGAGAGATAATAGAAACTTAAATTTTTTGTTTTTTTACCCTATTTGACTATATAACCTGACTGTGAATTTAATCCTGCCTACCAGCTTCAGCACCGCATGTTCAACATACTGTGCCACTTGACTGGTAATAGTCTGATGTTTGGTACTGTTTCACAGTACAGTAGTTGCTAACAACCTTGAAGTAGGCCCGTAGCCACGGGAGGGTGCATTTGGGGTTGCGCCTATAAAAATTTGATGTAAACATATGATATTAACTGAAATTGTTCCCCCCTAAAATGTATTTTGCTCCCCCCCTTAAACCTTAAAACCTCACTACGGGCCTGCCTTGCAGTACCGTAATTGACCACAATCGACAGAGTAACGCAATCTTTTTGAAGTGGTAGCAACTAATTTTAATGTTTTGCAAGATAAACACCCACGCAACATTTTTAAGTGGCCATCTGCAGGATTTTGATACATCCAATGTTTTTGTCATTTCTGTTGATTGCACCATTTTAAAAATATTGTCATGGTAACAGTGTGTTGTTTGAAACAAAAGGAGATGGAATCTATAATTAGATAAAGCTAACGAAATGAAAGATTTTTAACATGATGAATTACATTGATATAGCAGTTATTAAGTTGTTTCTGTTTGAACCTCCCCCATTTTTGAACCATATGCAATCTTATTTGCTCTACCATGCTCATTAATCACTGTATGTGAATTGACCCCTGTGCATGATAATCATTTTGAAAATGGTTGCATCAGTGCTGTATATGTGCAGGTATGAAGCACAGAGAGGGAATATGATGCAGCAGAGTTTCAATCTGGAACAAACAAATTACGCTATCCAGACCGTCAAAGATACGCAAACGACAGTGACAGCCATGAAGACTGGCCTCAAGCAAATGAAGAAAGAATACAAAAAGATTGATATCAACCAGATTGAGGTCTGCATGATCTTTCATGTGATTGTCATAGTAACTGTAGATGGAGAATCAAGAACTTGTTGTTTGTGTTGTAGACCAATGTAGACCTTCCTGCTAGAGCATGATAAAGGGTACTATTTAATATTTGCATGCGGGTTAGCTTTTTTTATGTCGGTCAGAAACATCGTCGTTTTTGTAAGCTTTCAGGGCTTAAAAAATATTTCGTTTCGGCGACATTTTGCTCTCCTAGGACGTGTGAATTTTGCTACCGGAACAAACTTATTTGAAAGTTCTTTTTTCCTGCCAAAGTTTTGCTAAAAGTAAGCGAAGAGCAAAAAAGTCATCGTTTCTTTCCTCCACGAAAAACATTTTTTTGCCGCACTTCTTACTTTTTCCTATTGCCTACACATTTTGCAAATTAACCACTTATTGCATCGGTAATGGAAAATTGTCTGTCAATCTGGCAAAGAATTTCGCACCCCCGGAATTCCAGGCTTGGAGCACCCCCCACTGAGAACCGCTGGTCTACTATTTTCATAGTCGCCATACCACAAAAACCATTGTAATCGTAGCACTTACCTCCCGAACTATTTTTGTGACAAGCAAGCACAACGTTTCCTGGCTTTCATTTCTCTTTTCAATAATCTCAATTGATTGCTTCGTGGCGCTTGTGGCAGTTGTTTTCTTGCTTGTTTGCGAAACTCTCTTTCGTGCTTTCTAACATTTTTTCTTCCGCTTGTGAAGGATCTTCAAGATGACATGGAGGACATGTTAGAAATGGCGGACGAGGTTCAGGAGACGTTGGGCAGGAGTTACGGGATGCCAGAGCTTGACGAGGGGGATCTCGAAGCCGGTACGTCCAGCTTTTCGTTGAGAATTTGCTTTTTTTACTTAATATGTGCGGCACTTGCCTTGGTACTTTCTGATATCGTTTATATTTTTTCTTTCTTGCCAGGAGCGTAGGCCTCGTACTCAGATCAACTAAATTTCTACTAGTGGACGAAAGTTCATGGGTGTGTTAGTACTCCGTCTCTACGCTGCCACTACTCAGCTTTGGCACTAACATACTGTTTGTGCCGATTTTGACTGTATAGAGCAGAGGTTCCCAACCTGTGGTGCAATTGCTATCTAAAGGGCTTCATTCAAGATTAGCAATAGAAGGAAAAAATACATCTATGTATTATTCATTTCCAGATATTTCCATATACCAGTAAATATTATTTTCAAAAACCTGTACATGCTTATTGTTTAATATATCTGTGATTGGTCATGATAAAATATTTTGTCATAAGAAATTCTAGGGGTACATGCTCATCTGCTAAATGCTGGAGGGTTACATGGCCAGAGAAAGGTTGGGCACCCCTGGTGTAGAGCATGAAAGTAACGAGAAAAAATCAACAACTGCAAGCTTCGTGTAGTTAAGACCAGAGAGAAACGAACAAAAGATTGTTGTTTGAAAGTTGGTCGTATTGTTCAGAGCTTGATGCCCTGGGTGATGACATTTTTGAAGACGAGTTCCTCGATGACGCCGTCGCCGCCCCAAATGCACCTTCGGCCGAGATTGGGGGGGAATCTGTGCCGGCCAGTCAGGTGAGTTCCTTCCCCCGCGGATATCCTCCTTATGATTGTTGCTTGGCATAATATGCAGTTACCACAGTAATCTTGTGCCTACAACAACTCTTATCTGCAGTTCATCCCAATGCATGTCGTTGGTTTATCGCCGCTAATTAAAAGAACGACTGAAATATGGTAAACATGTGCTGGTCTCCTCCTGACTCACTGTTTGGTTGCCTTCATTTCAATTTTCATGCAAACGCTGTGGTGAAAAAGGGTGCAGGGTCAATAAGTGGGGGTAGGGGCGTTTGGCAAATAAATGAATAGACGTGCTTAACTACGAAACTCATAGCAAAAGTACAGGTACTTTGCTGTCGCTTCAAAAAGGATGTAGCGTGGTGTTTCTTGGAATAAAGTTAGAAGCGACGTTTCACCGCATTTCCCCCCTCTGCGCATGAGGACACCTCCTTATTCTGAGGGTCTTCTTAATAGGCGTAGAATCGGTGTCTCAGGCAAAAATATCCTGTAAAATTTTCTTGCAGACACCTCAACCAGGGGCGTAACGAGGGGGAACAATTGCCCTGGCGCCAAATGACAATGTCACAAGTACTATCTTCAATACAGTACATTTGCATCCGGAAGACCTCAGGTTCGAACATGGGGGCGCCAAACTTGCGTCTTGCCCCGGGCGCCATCTGACCGCGTTATGCCCCTGACCTCAACCAGTTCAGTTTAGTTAAACTCGCTTTTCTGCACTCCTTTCGGAGTGTCACGAATGGCGTGGGGCGCCTATCTCCGCTTGCTTGCGCCGTGGACGTTATAAGTTGATGAACGAAACGGGGGTTGAAAACAGTGAAAACAAAAACGTGCCATCAGATGGTTTAAATTTAAACCAATGGTTCCCAACATGGGGTGAAAATTGATTTTTAAGGGGGGCATCGAGTTCGACTGACCAGGCCTAGGTCAAAATTTTCGAATTTTATTAATCTTGTTAAAAATTTTATTAATCTTGTTGGATTTTCTTCAGGTTGGTAAACATGAGTTAGCATGAGAAGAAACGGAGCTCACTTCTCGAATCATAAGTTTTATGTGTAACCACATGCTGGGCAATCAAAATTTTGGAGTTGATTAGGTGGGTCACGGGCAAAAAAGGGTTGAGAACCACAGGGTAAAACAAGTGCAGGAACACGACGAGCAAGCAGGCCCGAAGTCACGGGGGGGCATTCGGGGAAGTGCCCCCCAATTTTTTTCGTGTCCCTTGAAATTTTATTGGGCCGAGAAAATTTTGTTTTAAACATATAATAAAAACAAAAATATTGCCCCCTATGAATATATTTCCCCGTCCCAAAACCCGAGCAATTAAAGCAGCAAAATAATCAAGGATGGTTCTGCACCGTTGTCACGGTTACTGGCATGACGCTCAAATTCGCGGTATGATGAAACTCTTTGCTTTCAAACAGGAAGGGGGAGTTGCCGTGGACGAGTTTGGCCTCCCCCAACTGCCAGCGTGATTCCATGCCAGCGTGGAGATGAAAAAGACTTGGAAACTGAATGGACTTTCATTGGTTTCGACATTGATCAGGCGGGCACCATTTGCACTTGCCGCTGTCAGCACCGCTATTGTTCATAATGACGCGCAGACGCCGACGGCTGAGTCGTGCAACTTACAACACTTTGTCACTACCGGTCTACCGTCCGATGTCTTACCGCGTTGTGTCCTTGTCGTGCTGATACCCTGTTTTCGCTCTTTTATCAGTTCCGCTTCTCTGCTTGCTCTCGGCAGCTTCACCATTTTGTTTCGGCGAGTTCCCCCCACCCCCCCGCTGCAACGCGTGTGTTGTCAGTAAACACATTACGCGCTAAGCATCGAAGAGTACTGTCGCTCTGCACACCAACTTCTTGATGGCTACGTCTTTCTTGGCACGGGTATTCTCAAATGTATAAGAAATGCGCGAACTTTTGCGTGTCAATGGAAGTTTTGTGCGAAATTAGCGCCTTCTTTTCTGGAAAATTGTTTTTTTTTCGAATATGGTGTTTTCAAATAAGGGAAATCGACAGAAAGCGCCTAAATGAGCTGTTTTTCCGAAGCTGTTTCAACGGAAATACGTATGTCAACGCTCTGCATAATGCATTGACGTTAACAAATCTTTTGTTCGGTAATAATGCAGCAAAAGATCTTTTACTCGGTAATAACGGAGGCCATTGTTTCACTTGATACTGAGCTCCTCTTTGTTGATAACTCCAAATATACAAAAACGGTCAAAGACTTCTTTTCAAATTACAGGGAGATATAAATCAAGAGTTCCCTTGTTTGTGTTTTGTTGCAAAGTACCGTATTTTTTATATTTATCATTTGCTTAACATACGAAAAATCATAACCGTACAGAGGCAGCGTTGTAATTCGACATTATGGCGATCCCTGGACAACCAGGCTGTGATCACTACAACTTTGACTTCCGAAACTTCTCTGGCTACACCCCTGAGGCCAACGTTAAGCCAGGGGCGGATCTAGCCAGTAAGCTCAGGGAGGCGATTTCAGTAATATTTGGTAATCAAGTCTCACGATGGGTTCATACTTTAAGAGAGGTGAAGTGTGCAGCACTTTAAAACACCGCTGTGACAAAGAAATGGACAGAAAAAGGGTCTAATATCGCGAATGATTTTTTCCGAATTGTACAAAACCATGGTGAATAAAGCTGCTTTCATGGGTTTTAGGTGGGGCGATCGCCCCCCCCCCCTGGATCCGCCCTTGGTTGAAGCCGGTCTTAAGTTCTTTATGATTTTTAGTGAAGTATGCCGTTGAGGCAGCTTTGAACAACCTTACGCACTGCTTTATGAACATTGGCAAAGTCATATGAAACAACAAACCATTATCCTGTGACAGTAGTTCTTGTAAAGTGTCACTGAAGGCCTGAAAACGTTTTCCCTGGTATAACATAACATTTACACCCAGCACAACCTCGTGGCTGTGATAATCGAGTTTTGATCCCTGGTTACAGAAGTCCTTTCAACACGCGCCCCCGTTCCTTTCATGGGGGCACATATCTGCATATTCGATTTGAAAAATTGCTAAATATCGATTCGCCAGTAGGCGATGCTATAACTTCTTCAACTGCTGGTATTTCTCGATTTTGTCTGGTCTGCCCGACGTGGATTATTACTGGTTTGGTTTGTAAAGTCGGATTAAGTATCGTGTTTTTGTTCGTCTCCTTCCCGTGTAGCTCGTAAATAAAAGATTTGCGTTAAGTCCGGCTTTTCTGAAATGAGCGGTAGACGAAGAGGTGTGCATGGACTGGATTTTGGATTAAGACTCCTGCTTCCTCCAACAGGATTATGAGTGAGGTTGTCTTTGCTATAACCCCATGCCGGGCTGTATTTGGATTTTGTGTTTGTTGAAGAAACGATAATGGTGTTTGCGTGACTTATGTTTATGTGGAGTCAAACAGGAGTCAGATTGCTTGTGTCATGTCGTTACCGGAACGGATTGGGATCGAACATTTGCAAAACAGGATTGGATCCGGACTCCAAGAGTCCGCACACCTCTGATGAGCGGTTGCACCATCACGACTTGAAGAAACTTTAATTGTGGTTATCGCTGTGAAAGATGTTATTTTGCTCCGCATCTCAAACTTATGCTTGTTGTCCGCAGAGTCTGCTAGTTAAAAATTTGTTGCAGAGTAGCCTACATGTCAAAATTAAGGAGTACATCGATAGACAAACAAAATCCCATTACACAGCATCTTTGCACGTGACGCAACAAACAATCTGGTGATGATGTAAGAGCCGTCCGTTAATGACGTCACGCTATTTTCGTAAAAATGTTATCCCTGTTTGTCCGACCTCAACATTACAATTTGTTAATCACTCAAAAAATGATCAGCCTGGTCTCGGATATGCGAAACTGCTGAAAACAATCCATTGCCGTAAGTAGCAGCAGCATATCGGGCTAAGATTGAGCAAGTAGTTGTTTTCGTCACTTGCAAATGTGCTGCTTCAAAAGTTTGAGTTCCTCATCCCGGAAGAACTTACAATCCAGACAAGGAGTCTCATAAGCTATTGTTGCGATCAGAAATCCCGAGCGGCATGTGCGCAAAGCTTCGCACCGTGGCAGCAAGCAACAATAGAGATCACTCTATCGTTGCTTGTTCGCGCCACATATATTTTTGCTCTTCGCGCACATCCCGTTCGTGGTGAATCACACAATCAACGCAACACCACCGGAGAGTTTGCAACAACATCCCCTCCTTTTTACGACGAACCATACCGATCGCACGTTCTTTGTGTGAAGGCTGAACTCCGCACGACCTCCACATCCTGGTCACAGCACCGTTTTGTTGCGATCGTAAATCCTGAGCGGCATGTGCGCAAAACTTCGCACCGTGGCAGCAAGCAACAATAGAGATCACTCTATCATTGCTTGTTCGCGCCACATATATTTTTGTTCTTCGCGCACATCCCGTTCGTGGTGAATCACACAATCAACGCAACACCACCGGAGAGGTTGCAACACTACTACTCAACAGCAGTGGCGTAGCCAGACCATAATTTGGGTGGCCAAAATTTATTAGTCTAGGCTAGACCAGCCATCTCCAACCCGCGGCCCAGTCGAAGGTTTTGTGTGGCCCAGTTTAGATTTTTGCCGTAGTAGCTAGGCCTGTAAATAGCCTACACACTGACAACCTGTCCTTATTTTGATAATCTTAATTTTGACATTTTTGATGAAGATGGTTCTCAGTGCTAATTTATCACGTCTGTCCCAGAGGTGGATGGAGTCTCATTTTTTTGACTCCGCGTCCGTTCCGACTTCAAAAAGTTTTGCTCCGCATCCGCTCCTCCTCCGTACATCATGAAAAAATTCAAATCCGACTCCGCCTTGGCTCCACAAAAATTGCAAAACTTATAGTAACGTATATGCATATTGTTTGAGAGATCTGCTTAATGTAAGGCAATATGCTAATTTCATAGGCTATTGGTGGAGTTATTCTACCTTGGATGAACATGATTAGTTTAAGTAGTCACATGACAACTTTGGAACGTCGTCTGCAATGGTTCAATTGGGGATGCATGGATGAATTTTGTCATGGTTTCAGTGCTGGCAAGCTGTTAGCAGCTTGTCTGCATTGTGTGAACTGTAGGCTAAATCCTAACCACAAACCCTGTACACTTATACTACAGACTAAAAACCAGTGGTTCTCAACCTGTGGCACATATATCCCAGGGGTACATTTGCCTATGTGAAGGGGTACGTTTATTGTACTGCTGAAAAAAAATAACTTTAAAACATAAAAACGAAGTCTGCCTTTGTAGTTCTAAAACACCAAAATTACTAATAAAAATTCAGTGAATTTTTGTTATTTTACTCAGCCTTTTTATTGCAAGAAATTTCAGAAGCACAAGTTCACCGGTCAAAATGCTGAAGGGTTACATGGTCAGAAATAGGTGGGGAAACCCTGCCCTAAACCGTTGTATCAACGTATATACTTACCACGTAACCACTTCAACTAATCATGTGCAACCAAAGGCGTAGCCAGGGGGGAGGGTCCATAGCCCCTCCCAAATTTATAGAAAATATAGTCATTTTGTGCTTTGAGAGTTTTTTTCCAAACAAAATAGTGTTATTCGCCTAAAGCCAAACATTTTGGGCCCCTTAAATTTCTGGGCTGGCTGCGCCACTGTGTGCAACTAAAGGCAAAATAGTCCCAGCATGGCTTTCACTTCATGAGGCAAAAGAGGCACTGTCATGTATTAAATCACGTAACGTGTTTCTGTAGAAAGGCAACTCTTTATTTGCTTGAAACAAACAACTTTCAGTGGACTACAGTAACATAAGACAGATTTTTCATAGTTGGTGTAACTTCAGTTCACTCACTAGCAATTGGGCACCTTAACGTTAACAGTGCACTGACAAATTAATATCTGCAATACCATGACTTCAAATATTAATTGCAGTGCATATTTGACCACCACTCGCCTCATACCTCAACATTGGATGAACTTTAGATAACTCTACAGCAGGATATCTAGAACTCGGAGCACTAGATATTCCTGCTCTACAGTCACATAGAAATGCTCAAGCCAATGATATAATTCTAAGCGAGACACAATCGATGGCTGCCAAAACATTCCTTGTTTTGGTTCTGCGTATCATTAGTGTATAATAGTACTATACAATACTACACGTATATTAACACAGGTGAAACGTCGTAGGTAGCCTAAGCCTAGGCTACATTACAGAATGCTGGCAATACAATCGCCATCAATCACACACAAGCCACGACAAAACAACGAAACCTTGGTTTGGATAAGATGGCAAGTTAACAACAAAATGGACGTATTGTTCATCTGTAGCCTACAGACTCCCTCAGCTTTTTAATAACAGATTGCAAAACCACATGTAGGCCTATCACTAAAAGGTCGCAGGCGGGTAGACGACTAGCCTAGGCCTAGACCAGTGGTTAGCAACCTTTTTTACATATCTTACCCTTTTATTAAACAAGAATACCAAATTTGCCCCAAATACATTGAATGGTGTTCATTTATTGAAAATACGAAATTAACAAACTCTTACAGTTTAGAATGATTTATAAAAATTTACATTGGCTGCAATTTATGTTTCAGTAAATTTACCCCCTTGGAAGATGAAATTTACCTCCAGTTAAGAAACACTGGCCTACTCTTGATTTTTAATGTCCAAATAGTATCAGAACCGTCGCCAGAAAATCTTCAATAGGGGGCTTTACGTTTTTGCAAGGGGTCTTGAACGTTTGTTCAAGGGGGCTTGAATGAAAAGCTCTATTTATCTATAGTGTTTCATATTTCAATTTTGGGGGGCTAAGCCCACCAAAGCCCCTCCGTGGCGACAGGACTGAATAGTATTATGATCTTTATCGTTTCTTGCAGCGTTGTTCATCTTCATCCAACTTTTTAATCCGATCTCTTTAAATGTCTCATGATTTTACAAATTTTCGTTCTACATCAGTTATTTAACGGTGACCAACTAAGGTTGGCAGACGTCCTTGAGCGCCAAGAATTGTCCTTGAACTTGCTATCAAAACTCGTTATGTCCTTGATTCTTGAAAAATATCATGTTGTCAGTGCTCCCTCTAAGCTGTGCGCTGTGCGAGCGCACACAGCTTTCAGAGACTGCGCACACGCATAACTTAACTGCGAACAGACACATCATGATGTATCAACGCATAAATTTACTGCACACAGACACATTATGACGTATCAAAAAAAGTGCGCACACACCAAAATTTCTGCGCCTAAAGACTACAAAAAATTAGAGGGAACATTGCATGTTGTCCTTGAATATTTTCCGGGGACCTTGAAATTCTTGAATAGTTTTTAAATTGTTCTTTTTTGAACTATTGATTGCATTGAACATTCAAGAACCAAGAATAAAAAATGTAAATAAACAGAACAATGTGTAGATTTGTTTAATCTTCAGTTCTGTAGTAAAAAGCTTGTTGAAAGGGTGAAAGTAACCATGGGCGTCCGCATAAGTTTTCCAGGGACGTGCAACATCGATATTTTACTTATCTTTTACAGGTTGCTGACGTTACAATGCAAACGGATGTTTACAAAACGCTTTACTGTTTCTACACCACAAAGAAAATGCCCCATGAAAGCATGCGCTCTATTCGCATCTATTTTGAAATTTTTTTCAAATGGAGCTGTATAGGCCTACGAATTTGCTACAAAGGTGTACTTTCTGTCGTCCGTTACAGATTTTTCTGAATTGGCGCATATTCATACAACTGAGTCTGGAATGGACTTGAACTATCAACAGATATGTTTGCAGTTTTCTCATTAGTCTTTACTGGTTGAACAGAACTCACTTCTGAAATATTTTGTCCGAATTGTTTTCTACACTTCGCCTATCAGAACTGCTTTTTCTTTTCATAAGCTTCCTAATATCCATTTTTTGAGAGCACTTCCTGCAAATAAGTCATGATTTAAGAACAAACAACGACCAGATCAATATTAGCGGTGAAAAACCATGAAAGTTAGACACTCTCGCAAACCTGTTTCAAACAATGAGAAATGGAACTGTATCTTGACACGACTATCGGACAATTTACTAAAAGTAGAACTTAAAAAATTAGAGCACTACGCAGGCGTAAAAACTGAGTAGATGATTTAGGAAAACTCGCCACAGCCAATATAGGTTTGCACTTACAGTAGTACTCGCTCAGAAATCAGAACTAAGCCTTAACGATTAAGACTTATTCCTACAAGCCTTTCATAGAGGTATTTCTAACAAGCCAGTAGTTTTATACTGTGTGAAAAGAAGCCTACATTAGCGTATCTTGATTAAGTTATTCACTCAGGCACAATGGTCGCACTCACAATTTCACAATACAACGGATTTTTCAAACGTGTGGATGCAAATCTGTAGCAGTGTGGAAGCATTGCTACAGATTCACTCATGCTTCTTTTCACACAGTATGCAACAACGTGTCTTAGGGGGCCATGTCCCTCCAAATTTTTGGAATAAGTAGTCATTTTGCGCTTTGAGAGACGGTATCCCAAAGAAAATACTGTTGCTCGCCTAAAATCAAACATTTTGGTCCCCCAAAAAAATTTTGGGCTGGCTAACAGAGATGATCACTATCCGGTTTGCCTGTTGGATATCCGGAAGGATAGTGAGTTTGCAACTGGATACGGATATCATAAAACTGCTTTCAAACGGGAACCGGATACGGACCCGGATATCCGAAACGCTTTTATCGATATTTCGAGGGTTTAGACTTTTGGAAAAAGTTGCACGTTGCATACTCATCCATTTATTATCTTCATTCAGAAGCATCTTTTCAGCCTTCTGTGCCATGACTCCGAGCCTGTCTGTGGTGTAATCTCTGTACTGTAGTGTAGGCCTAATCCCAATCCTTCTAATCTGCTAATTGGACACGCCAAGTTTGTCAGCATGAATATGTTCCTGGTGTGGCAAGATAGGGCTCTTACAATAGCCTATACATATTAAAGGACGTTGTTTTCTGGAACACATGTAAATACCACAAGATCATTAATGCTAAGATGGCTAAGATTGCTAAGACAAGATCAGTAAGATTGCTAAGTTTGCTGCGTAGCCTACCTGGACTAAGGCTAGCTGTAGGCCTACTGTGATCTGTAGTCTAGACTAGCTAGAGCACTCTAGCTCTCAAAGTGTGGTCTGTAGTCTACACCGGGCCTTGCAGTCTTCACGCCTGTTCTACGTGAGCCTGCATTGCCTGGTTGTTGGATGATACCATGCCTGATAGCTTTTTTCTTTCTTAAACATGATATGCAAAATTGTTGTTTTGTGACATTGACTTGTTAGACTGAATCGTTAGTCAGTCATTTCAATATGGATGACATATTTTAAGTCAGTGCCTTTTTGAATGCTGTTTTGGTGTGTAGACTTAGCGTCTAAGTTAGACTAGCATTGCCATGTAATATGTACAGCAGTTAGGTTTGGTTAAAGTGCAACAATGGGTGGGATTAATGAATGAAATTATGAATGTGAACTCATGGATGGCGTTAAAATCTAACCAATGTTACCAAAGAAATGGCTAATGAAAAGCTTGGTGTGGCAACAGAACCGTCACCAGAAAGTCTATGAGGGTTTTGCCTTTGTGCAGTGTGGGGGGGGCTTTCTATAGGGGGCCTTTGCATATGTGCAGTGGGGCTTGACATTCTGAAATTTGAACAAACAACACTGTTTTATAGTGCTTCATATTTCAATTTGGGGGGAGCTTGGAGCTTTGTTTCGGAGGGGCTAAGCCCACCAAAGCCCCCCCCCGTGGCGATGGGACTGTGTGGCAAAACTTCAGCTTGCTTTTTGTAATTGACTCGGAAAAGTACTTAGGTTACGCGGTATGTCAAGCTTTTGCAAGATTTGTCAAACTTTCTGTTTATAAGCATGACGGGGCCCAAAGTGGCATAACGCATTCTGGTGGTGTCTATTCTGCTTCATGAGTCAAACATGTGCTGGGACTATTTTGCCTTCATTTGAACACAATCGGTTGAAGTGGTCATGTGACAAGTAGGTCTACAATACGCAGAGACATTTCCTTGGGGTTTAGGAGTTTATGGTTAGGGTTTAGGATCAGTGCTTATGGTCAAGGTTTAGGGTCAAGTTTTAGGTTTAGTGGTTCAGTGTTTAGCGTTAGGGTTTGGCCTGCAGTTCAGTTAATGCAAACTAGAAGCTGCTAGCTGCTTGCCAACCCTGAAACCATGACAGCCATCATCCATGCATGGGATTGAGCTGTTTCAGATGTCATGGTCAACTAGGCAAGATATGTGCTCCAAACTTGTCATGTGACTACTTCAACCAATGTTCAGTTAAAGGCAAAAAAGCTCCAGCAGTTATTTTGCCTCACAGGGCAAAATAGACACAGCACAAAAAAATTATGTTGTGCAGCACAATACGCTTTCGGATAGTTTTCGGATACGGATAGTATGAATTCAACCGAAACAGGGTTCGGATCGGATACGGATATCATTTTTCAAAAAAAGGATAGGATCGGATAGTAAAAATCCACTATCTGATCATTTCTGCTGGCTATGCCACCGAGTCAATTTATCGCGGCATCACCAGTCAAAGATGTCTGAGGTAAACAGTTACATGTGGAAAAGCGCATAACTATCGTAACTTGAAGTGAACCTTTGAAGATTTGTTGCCATGTTATTGTTACGCAACGGAGAGCAACAGTAGAAAAATGCTCTGGCAAGTTTCGTAGCGTTTGAGTCTGCAGACAGAAGGAGTGGACATGAGTGAACTGCAAACTCATCACTGCATCACACCAGAACAATGAATCTGGCTCTTGTGCAGTGTGAGTGCCATACCGGTAAATAAAATATTATTGCAAGAATTAAATCACTTAATCGGAATCAAGATGCTGCCTTCAGATTTTTCTATAAATTTTGGTTTTTAGTCCAATTCCGGGGGCCAAATGGCCAATTCGCCCCTCCTGCGAACGCCCATGGAAGTAGCCCATCGTATCTCTTTGAAAAACAAAAGCATCCAGAAGCATTGAAAAGCATTGAAAAACAAAAGCATCCAGAAGCATTGAAAAGCATTGAAAAACAAAAGCATCTCTTTGAAAAACAAAAGCATCCAGAAAACATCTCACCACTTTTTGCAGACCTTTCGCCCATAATGCATGTTTAAGATTGTGTTCTGCAATAGTCCACTTTATCCAAAATAATTGTCTTTATTTTGTCTGCTATGGCTGATCAACCCAAACTTCGCCAAAACGTTGGTTTGGAAAACATGAATATGAGTCAAATTATGACGTCACAAACAACACACACCAAATACAAATGACACAACACACCACTGAGTGAAACCCCCCATAAAAATTTTCTGCGCACGCTACTGGTGGGTGTATGCAGTAGCATAGCCAGCCCAAAAATTTTTCGGCGCCAAAAATGTTGGGGGTGGGCAAATGTTTGAATTTAGGGGAATAACGCTATTTTGTTTGGGATATTGTCTCTCAAAGCACAAAATAAGTATATCTTCTAAAAATTTTGGGGGGTGCATGGCCCCTAGGCCCCCCTGGCTACGCCTATGGGTGTATGACGCTGCGTGCGCTACAGTTGGGGTGATATGAAAATTGTTTTTTTCTCCTATCTGTGTGGTCATGTGCAAACACCTATTCTGTGTCGAGTTATGTCTAACCATTTTTTGTGCTCATGAGTTGGACCGTGCCTACGATATGGACCATACGTCTGCAATATATCATCATTGTTATGATTAGACTTTGCATAAACTGTAACACATAAAAGATGCAAAAACAGACCTTTGAACGTAGAAAAGTTCAATAATGCTGTGTCAGCAAAGCGCATATTTGAAGTAACTCCACAAAACGTTCCAAGGAAATTTGAAAACAATAATGAGCTTGAACTTTGCAAAGAAAATTAGAAAAAAATTATCTTCCAGTCCGCCTCTGCCAACAAACAAGGTTTTTAGACTCCGCCTCCGCAAAGACCAAGTGGAGTCTGCCTCCTCGGACTCCAAACTCCGCTTTTTGTCCACCTCTGGTCTGTACTGCGTGCTGTGAGATTTCCATATGTCCAGTGACACCTTGGTGCAAAAACTGTTCCTAGCTTTCTGATTTCTACCCTTGTTCCATTGACACTTAACTTGCGTATGGAATCACACTTAGGGAATGGTTAAATGTGTCAAGCAGTCGTTACCATTGCAGTTATGCAGTTAGGATTCAAACACTTTTAGTACATTTGCTTTAAACTGAATTTAGTTTGAGATCAAAGTAAGTTATTCAATGTGCGGTCCTCATTAATATGGCATTCAATGTGCGGCCCTGGTTAACATAGTGACATAATTTTTTGCTCGGTAAGCAGCTTCAGTTGGATATAGCTTGGCTAGACACAGTATTTTGTTGGCGATACCGCCTCTCAAAGCACAAAATGACCAGATATTCTAAAAATTTGGGAGGGGGGGAATGGCCCCTGGCTACGCCTATGCTCAGCAGTTCAAGAGCCGCACATCCTACGCAGAGCTGGACAGTAGCGAGCTACTAAATTAGCGAGCTACTGTAGTGAGCTAATTTTCCGGAAGCGATAGCGATAGCGCCGCTCTTTTTTGAAAAAAATAACGCATGCGGCAGCGAGCTATCACCATTTTACCGCTACCGCTATTCGCTACTTTGGCGTGAGTGGTGGCCAAAGGAAAAAGTTCGCAAGAGCTCTTCCGTCAGTACACGTTGATAGTAACTGCTCTTCCCACTGTTTTGCGCTGATTTTGGATGATTTGTTTGCAGTAAGCTAGCAGCATTAGGAAAGATTTAGCTCAGGTTGCTTTTGACCTGATCGATAAGTTCCACGTTAGTTCAGTAAAAAATCAGCATCAGCGACAAACTTAAAACAGTTGGGGCTTCGAAGCATTGGCTACTGCTACCAGTAAAGCTGCGTATGACTGAATTGAATGCTTGGAAAAATATGGCACTGGGTTCAACATTTCGCTACATGTTCAACTACGGTTTTTGTTTTGAAGTATATGTCAGTATGACAGTTTTTGTAGCTTGCTTCGACTTCAGGATATTTGGCTGTGTGCATAACTTGAAGCAAACTTATGATTCTGTCTTGAAGACAGTGGCGTAACCAAGGGGGAAGTGGAGATATCTGTTCCCGGGCGCAGCAATTTGAGGGCGTAAATTGAGGTTGGAATGTCACGTAACAACTACGAAATGTCAAATGTCAGCGGATGCTAGTAATTACGATTTACAAAATGTCGAATGCAAGTCGCTGATACCCAGTTGCAAAATCTCATCATAATCACCAAGGTTCACAAAGGGAGCAATTACGAACCTTAGCGATGTTTTAAAGCGTCGCTTGTGTCTTTAGCAACCAGCTCCCGCATGTGCCTTGACTGACGGTTGCGTCACAATGCTTTCAGGTAGCCAGGCTTGCGAACTTTCCCACTTCGATCTCATTCTATAGTTGCGTCACAATGGACGGGAATCCAGCATTCACAGTGCATGCAACTGCGCATGCTTTCAGAGCAGCGATAAACCTTAATAGTATGTTGTTACGACAACATATCTGATGTTTAGGAAATTATTTGATCTCTGATGGTTTGACAAACTTCATGTTGAAATGAATTTGATGTGGTTCTGAAGGTAATTATGATTATTTTTGTTTGTGAGATGTTTAAATAAATCCTGACTACTTGTGCAATCTTCCAATTGCAAATGGGCAACAGCGTTGAGTATATTAGTTATACTTGTGTATTTTTCAGTTACTCTCAGGGATGGGCGGAGAGCGGGGGCATTGCTTCCCCTGTTCTTTCAAAAGGGAGGCAACGGGGGCGTAGCTAACTTTTCATCACAGTATCATAGGGAATTTCATGGTTAACAATGTCTAGTTCAGTGCTTCCCAACCAGTGGGTCGCGACCCATTGGTGGGTCGCGAAGCTATTTCAGGTGGGTCGCGAAGCATTTCTAAATGTTACAGTTTTCTATTAGATCGGGAAATTATTGCATTATCGTTACGTAACAAATATGCAACAATGTAACAAATATGTAACAATTAGATGTGTTGTGTCGCATTAACTATTTCAGTACGTACGCCCCTAGACGTTGGAAAGTGTAGGTAGGCTACTATAACTATAGGGAGATTAGTAGTT